>Ga0126305_10000093_pt1 | contig 38195 bp, 28 predicted proteins | sample Plot26_FD_92536 | JGI IMG/M metagenome (GOLD analysis project Ga0126305, IMG submission 92536) | Serpentine soil microbial communities from UC McLaughlin Reserve, CA, USA - Plot26 | ecosystem: Environmental > Terrestrial > Soil > Grasslands | place: USA: UC McLaughlin Reserve, Lake County... | reverse complement strand
TGCTCTTGGTGGCTGGGGCCACGGCCGTCTTCCTGCTGCGTAAGCCGAAACTGCCTGTCTACGTGGCTGTGCTCAAGCCGGAGATCTTGGGATCGCTGCTCGCGGACGACAGCGTCCAGGTGAGGCTCAATCTCCAGTCCGCCCTGCTGCGTACCGTGGCCGCCCTGGACGGCTTGGCGGCTCTCGATACCTTGCAGGTCAATCCCGTGAAGGGAACGCCCACAGAGATTGCACATGCCGTGGCGGCCGGTGAAGTCGTGGTCTCGCAGGCCGACTGCGCCGGAGACCTCTGCCAAGTGAGCCTGCGCCGTCTGGATGGCGCGGACGGCCGGGTGCTCTGGTCGGGCGTCCAGCGCCTTCCCATCTCGGCTCCACGCCTCTTCGCCAACGCCGTCTCTGCCTCTCTCCGGCAGGGCTATGCCGACCGCGAGTTGCGCGTACCGCGGCTCGAACTGGAGATCGAGGAGCAGGACTACCGCACCTTCCTGGCGTTGCGCCAGCGGCTCGCCAATCCTCAAGGCCTTGATGAAATCCTCACCCGTCTGGGCGAGCTCCGGCAAAAGGCTCCGTCGTTCCTTGACGCCTACGTGCTCGAAGCAAGATTGGCCCGCAGGCTGTATTCCGACACGGGAGAAGAACGCTACCTTGACCGGGGCCTCGCCGTGGCCCGGAAAGCCCGGGAGCTGGCGCCCGACAATCCCCAGCCGCTCGAAGCCCTCTTCTTACTTAACCTGAACTCCGGTCGGTTCGGCGAGGCCGGAGCCCTCCTGGAACAGATCGCGGAAATCGATCCGGTAGCCAGCCTGCTCCGGAGCGGCCAACTCGCCGAGCGCCGCGGGCAACCGGAAGAGGCCTTGAAACAAATAGCTGAAGCTGTCCGCCTGCAGCCTTCCTGGCAAAATCTCCTCACGCTGGCCAATGCCGAATATCGTCAGAGCCAGCTTGACGGCGCGCGGCAGCACCTTGAACAGTTGCTGGCCAAGTCCCCCGGCAACGTCGAGGGCCTGCAAGCCCTGGCACAGATCGAGCTGCTGCGCGATCCCGATCGGGCCGTCGCGCTGCTCAAAGAGGCTGCCCGGCTTGACTCTGGCCCCAAGTCGCTCAACAACCTCGGCGTGGCTCTGCTTCTGCTCCGGCATTACGGCGAAGCTGAGAAGAGCCTCCGCCAAGCCCTAGAGTTACAGCCGGACAGTCCATCCATCAAACTGAACCTCGCCGACTGCATCACGTTTACCGGCCGGCAGGTAGAGGCCCGGCCGCTCTACGTTCAGGTCGCCGCCACGGCTGAGCGCATGGCCACGCCCGGCAACTGGGAGCTCCGCTCCGTAGAGGCGCAAGCCTTGGCCCACCTGGGCGAGACCATGAAAGCCGTAGGCACCATCCAGGAGGCCCTCCGGCTTGCACCGGACAATCCCCAACTTGCCTATGAAGCCGCGGTCGTCTACGTCCTGGTTGGCGACCGCGGCTCGGCACTCTTTCAGGTACGACAGGCGGCGAGCCGCGGTGTCGGCGCCCGCTGGTTCGACCACCCGTTCTTCGATTCCTTGCGCGGCGAGCCCGACTTTCCTTCTTCAGCGCTCAGCCATCGATCGGCTCGCTCGCAACCATGATGGTGGGATCATGGAAGAAGGCCGGTAGCACACGGCCCTGAATTGTCGTAGGAATGACTCCAATGCCATAATCGAATTCACTCGAGCTCGGGACATTATTATTGAACGTTACCCGCCACTGGGCTTGGTTTTCTCTCACCGGCCCCAAATCTATGAAATTGACGCTAGCCGGCTTCAGCAAAACTGGCTTCCCCCCGGGCGGCGGCGGAATCGTGATTCCTTCCTCGGGATGGAAGACAGGAGGAAAATCCCTAGAGAAGCCGGGACCGGCCTTTAGAATCCAAAGCACAGTCCAGTTGTCCAGTTCGTCTTTGGATTTCGGGATGGCAATGATAGGCGCGACAATCTTTGGAATGCTCTGGTTGGGTGCGCTGGGGTCGGGTACGTACGAAACGATCACTGTCGCCGTAATCAACCTTTGAGCTACGTTGTAGCTGACACTCGGGTCTTTGATGGTCGGCTCCGGGGTGATTAGCTCGTCGATGGCCGCTTGCACGTTCATTGGCTTCTCAATTGTAGCGATCATGATAGAACCCTCCTTAAAGATTACTTTTCCGTTGGCCGACAACCACAGGATGAGCAATCGGCGTGCCGTCTTCCAGCGCGGCGGTTTTACCTGGGAGACGAACTTTTAATGAGGAGACTACTGCCTCTCCGCGTTGGCAGGCGGCCTGGTCTTCCCCGGGGAACGCCTCCGCCTTTAGCGAAAGGCGGGTGCTATTCACTGGAGGCAGCCTAGCGGCGAAAGGCCACGCGCAGCGCCACCGTCTCGCTCCCGCGCTTCACGGTGAAGCTGGACTCATCCCCCCAGCTCCGCGCGGCCACGAGGCGGTTCAGCGTCTCCTTGTCCGGCACGGGCGTGCCGTCCATCGTCAGGAGCACGTCCCCCGCCTTGAAACCGGCTTTCTCGGCGGGCGTCTTCTCGGAGATGAAAAGAACCTTGAGAGCCTTCTCGGCTGGAGTCGTGGAGAGACCGAGCACTGGATAAAGCGGGGGCGCCTCGGCCGGCACTCCCCAGACGAAATCCGCATAGGTGGCCTGGACGGCCTTGACCTCGGCGCCGTCCTCGCCGCGGACGTTGACCGGGACGACGGTGGCGATCCGGCCGTCGAACCCGCGGGCGGCCTGGCGCTCGATGCCCACGCCATAGGCCACGTGCCCCGAGCCGGCCAGCACGACCATGACCGTCTCCGGGCCGCCATGCTCGCGCAGGGCCTTGACCGCGTTGTGGGCCATGGTGGCGTCCCAGGTCGCCTGCGCTCCGATCATCGAGTCCCACTGTTCGCCGGTCATCCCGGAATGCAGGGGATCGTCCGCGTCGAAAAACGATTGGAACAGCGTCCGGTGATCGGCATTCGACGCGGCGATGTCTCCCGGGATGTGCGCGGCCTCTTCCGGCGTGAGATTCTGGAAACCTTTCTTTCGCACCGCGGCCACCACGTCCCGGGGCGCGTTGACGGCGAACATGCGCACCTTGTGATCGCGGGCGAAGAGAAAGATGTCGCGATAGTAATTCCAGTTGTAGCCCCAGTTTTCATACCAGCGGGAGAGCTGGAGGAAACCTTCCTCGGTGAGCAGCCCATCCACCCACTGATCGAGGAACCGCTGCTCGGTGTAGGGATACATCTCGAGCCCCAGAAAGACCGGCCGGCCTTGCCGCACCAGCTCTTCGACGACGCGGAGCTGCACACGATGGAAGTCCATGTCCGTGTGGCTCTCCCCCACCAGCAGCAGGCGCACGCCTTTCAGCCGCTTCGCCAGCTCGGCGGGCGTGATCAGATCGCCGGTGCGCGTGTCGGTGACGCCGTCGAGGACCAGCGGCGCCTGCTTGTCCCGGCGCGCGGGATCGCCGATGGCGAGGTGGAGCGAGCGGTCCTGGGCGTGGAGGACGGGGGCGAGGAGCGCCACCAGGATTAGAGCCGCGAGGGTGGTTTTCATTTGCGCGGAGTGTACCGGAAACTCGGAGTCTGCAAGAGAACGAGGTTCGAGTTCTCCTCGTGGTCTCCTCCTACTGTAGAGACGCCTTGCAGGCGTCTCCGTGGCGGGAAAAGCATTTCCCCCCGCATGGCCGTACCGCGGGCAGGATCGCCCCGCGGGAAAGATTGATTCCTTGCGGCGCCGCCGCCGCCTCGGAGACGCCTGCAAGGCGTCTCTACAGTGGGGAGGGGGGCATCACCGGGAAACCTTCGAAGCCTCTCTGCCGTACCATCGCTACGCATGATCTCCCGATCTCAACGAGTCTTCCTCCTCCTCGCCCTCGCCGCGATCCCGGCGTGGTCGGCGGAGGGGCCATCGGCACGGCTGATCTCCGGGCTGCGGAGCGAGATCCCCGTGGCGGCGGTCGGCTTCATGCTCCTGGGGCTGGGGCTGGCGGCGGGGATCGCGGTCCTGGCGCGGCGGCGGAAGGGCGAGCCGGCCCTGCTCTACTTCTCCGCCCTTTGCACCCTCTACGCCGTCCGGCTCCTCGCCGACATCGACGCCGTCGAAATCCTGTACCCGGTTTCTCCGCTGGCCTGGGCGAAGCTGATCAACGTCCTGACCTACCTCATTCCCGTGCCGGCCCTCCTCTTCTTCGAGCAGGTGATGGGAGCCGGGCGGTGGTCCGTGCTGCGCCGGCTGTGGCAGATCAACGCGGCCTTCGCGGTGGTCACCATCCCGCTGGAGATCGCGGCCGACAATCCCGGCGTGCTGCTCGGACCGTACAGGATCCTGGTCATCGTCACGCTGGTCGTCGCGACGGTCAACCTGTTCGCGCCGGGCCAGGAGCGCACACCCGACCTGCGGTTGCTGCGGGCGAGCACTCTCGTCCTGGCCCTCTTCGCCCTCTACGAGAACCTGCGAGCCTTCGGGATCCTCCCCGGAGACCAGAACGTCGAACCGGTGGGATTCCTCCTCTTCGTCGTCGGCCTCGGCACCATCGCGGCCCGGCGCGTCTCGGAGACGCAGGAGCGCTTCGCGGCCATCCGCCAGGAGCTCGAAACGGCTCGCCGCATCCAGGAGTCCATCCTGCCGGGCGAGCCGCCACGCATCCCGGGCCTCGACCTCGCCGCCCGCTACGTCTCCGCCTCCGAGGTGGCCGGCGACTTCTACGATTTCCTCCCGGACGAGGGACGGCGGCTCGGCATGATCGTGGCGGACGTCTCGGGCCACGGCGTGCCCGCGGCCCTGGTGGCCTCCATGCTGAAGGTGGCCGTGGCCTCGCAGGCCAGCCATGCCGCCAGCCCGGCGCGGGTGCTCTCGGAGATCAACCAGATCTTCCACGGCAAGCTCAAGAACCAGTTCATCACCGCGTTCTACCTCTACCTCGACCTCGAAGCGGCCCGCCTCACCTACGCGAGCGCCGGCCATCCGCCGGCCCTGCTCTGGCGTCAGAGCAGCCGCAGCGCCGAGGAGCTGCCTCATGGCGGGCTCGTGATCGGCCGCCTCCGCCGCGCCGTCTACACGGAGGCTTCGCTCCCCCTCGAGCCCGGCGACCGCCTCCTGCTGTTCACGGATGGCATTCCGGAAGCGGCCAGCCCCGCCGGCGAGCAGTTCGGCGACGATCGCCTCCGGGCCTTCCTGGAAGAACACGCCGCGCATCCCGCCGGCAGGATCGCGGACGCCCTCCTCGCCCGGATCGCGGAGTGGACGGGACGGACCGAGGGGCTCGACGACGACCTGACGCTGGTGGTGGCCGGGATCGACGGTCCGGAAGACATCCCCAAAACTCCGCGGACCGGTTCTTAATCCGCATTCAGCCTCCCATCCGGGAGGTTTTCGATCGCGGAGGTCCTCGTGAGCCACAGCTCCATCGCTGAAATCCTGAGGCAGTGGGCGGACGGACGGACCGAGGAGGAGATCGCCGCCGAGATTGAGCGGCGCAAGGCGCGGCTCGCGGCGAAGCCTCAGGCCGGCGACGCGCGCGCCCTCGACTTCTCTCTGGGAACGGCCACGGCGGCCTCGGCTGCCTCGGTTCGCGACCGGGTGCGCGCCATCGTCGCCAAGTGGGCGGGTCTCGGCGCCGATGCCGTCCCCGCGAGCCGCAAGATCAGCGAGATCTGGGACACCAATCCCAGGAACCCCAGGCTGGACGAGGGCACCCTTTCCGTCCTGGTGCGGGAGCTGAGGACGGCCTTTCCGGGCGTCGATTTCGTGCTCGGCGCCGTGGCGGGCATTACGGCGGCCGAGCTGGTGCAGTACGTCGAGAACCGGGCGTAGGGCGTTCCATGAGAGCGCTTCCCTTCGTAGTGATCGGCCTGCTCCTCGGGCAGGCTCCGGCAGGGGCCGATCTGCTGAAGCTGACCGTTCAGCCTTGCAACGGTTCGACGATCTTTCTGGAACGGATGGGAGACCCCTGGCCGGGCCTGCCGGAGAGCTATTCCGTCGCGCTCCTGGCGTTGAGCGAGCCCGACGCCACCAATCCGGAGGGGAATCCAAGGGCTCTGGACCGGACCGCCGGCGAGCTCGTCTCCTTCGAGGGCAGGACGTTGCTGCGCGCCCGCTTTGCCACCCCGATCCCCGGCGAGGAGGCCTTGCGCGTCGTCGTCCGGAGCCAAGACGAGAGAGCGCTTGCCGTCGGCGATTTCTCGACGAAATCCGGGGGAACGATTAAGCACAATGTCGTCGATCCTTCCTCCAATACGTTCGACGTCGATTCCAAGACTCCACTGGCAGCCGCGGATTCGTTACAGATTGAAGCGATCGATCCCACTGGAACAAGCCCCGCCGTCCATTCCGCGTTCCCAGTGAAGCCTCTCCTCGATCCGCAATGCGAAACGCCGGACGCGCGGTCCGGGATCGTCGTCAAGTTGGCGGCTGGAGACGAAATAACTGCTGGTAGCGCCATACAGATCATGGGCTTGCGAGACGTCTATGGCAGCGCCATCAGCCCTGCGGGGAACCTGACCCCGCCTTTGGTTCCGAGAGGCAAGGAGGACGCCTTTTACTTCCTCCGCTTCCTCTTCGAGAGCGCCGCGGGCTCCGCCAATGCCCTGTCGGTGGACCTGAAAGCCCAGCCGGCCGTCCAGTTGCGGGGCGACTGGTTGTTCCGGCCGGAGCTGACGGCTTTCGTGTCGCGCAACCTGCCGGGCGCGACGAATTCCATCCGGCTCGCGAGCCTCTTCAGCCATACCACCCGAATTGAACACAAGCGTCTCGTGACCAGCACCATTTCATTCGGCCCTTCGCTCGAGGCGGACCGGGACTTCGACCGCGTCAACGGTGTGATCGATCTGCGCTGGCAGCCCGGCTTCGCCAACCTCTACCATCCGAGAGAAAAGACGGCGCTCGTGACAGGCAGGAAGCTCCAGGAGATCCCTTTCGGATGGCTCCTGGAGGGTCGGCTGGGCCTGGAGGCGGGGCGGTCCCGTTATGACATCCTGCGTTTGCGCCCTGTGATCCACGGCAATCTGGAATATAAGAAGCTGGGGTTCGACGTGAGCTCCAGCCTGCGCTATCTGTTCACAGACGAGCTGACGGCTCCGCAGAAAGTAAAGGGCTCGCGTCCCTTCACCGAGGCGACGCTCGGTTACTTTCTGGACCAGGAAAGGCACCTGAGCCTCGCCGTCACCTACAAGAACGGATCGGAGCCGCCGCTCTTCGTGTCGATCGAAAGGGTTTCTCTGGGATTGGTGGCGAAGTATTGAGGGCGGCTTCCCTCACCCGGCCGTAATCGTAGGGATTGAGCCGGGTGAGGGTTGGAAACTGTTCGCTGCGGGAACCATGTCTACCGCTGGATCGTGAAGTTGACCGTCAGCGTGAAGTACACCTTGACCGGCCTGTTCGACATCGTGGCGGGCGTGAAGCGCCACTGCTGAATCGCTTCGATGGCCGACTTGTCGAGCCCCATGGGCAATCCGCGCAGCACCCGCACGTTGTCGACGTTGCCCTTCTCGTCGATGATCGCCTCGACGATGACGGATCCCTGCACGCCGGCCCGCCGCGCCGCTTCAGTGTAGCGGGGCTGCACCTGGTGGACGACCTGGGGCTTGATCATGCCCACCATGATGTGGATGGGCTGGTCGTCGACCGGGCCGCCGCCGATATCCGTCCCGTCGCCGTCCCCTCCGGGTCCGGTTCCCAGGCCGGGGCCCACGGGCCCCGGGCCGTACCCCGGCCCCACGGGCAGATCATTGCTGCCGGAATCGTTGCCGGGAACCAGATCCGAGACGACGTCGTCCTGAGCGGGCGTCGTGGCCTCCGGCACCGTGTCCGGTATGGTCTCGGTCGTAGGCTGCACGGGCTCAGCAGCAGGCTTCGGCGCGTCCACCGGCTTGACGTCGAGGGGCTTCGGACGGCTGCCGCCACCGCCACCGGCAGGAGCCGGCGGGGGCGCCAGGCTGAGGAAGACGACGTTCAGGCTGGGCTCCTGCACGGGGGTCACCGTCCAGTAGCTGGCGAAAGCGAAAGCCGTCAATCCCACCACGTGCAGGACGATTGCGATCGGCAGAGACATCCAGCGGCGTCCGCGGGGCTGCTTTTTCGCTTCCAGATCGATCAGTGAGTTCTCGAACATCGTTTTACCCTCCGAAGAGCCTTCGTTGATCGTCCTCGCCTCGGTCCCCGAGGCGGGGGGCAACTTCAGGAGCGCTCCTATATAGATTAGAGGGGGGATGCTCGCTTTTAGTTCCAGACGACGTTCCAGGCAGGCGGGCGGGCGAAAAAGGGCGGCGCCGGGGCAAGGCCCCGGACGCCGCGGGGGAAGGGCTAGCCGAGCTTCCGCTGGACCTTTTCGCTCAGTTGCTTGAGCTGATCCTTGGAGAGCGCGTCGAGAACCGGGTCGAAGATCTGGTCGATATCGAACGGCTTGGAGAGCTCCGGCTTGGAGAGCTCCTTGAAGGACTCCGGCTTGAAGGCTTCCGGCTTGATCCATTCCGGCTTCCACCATTCCGGCTTGATCAGCTCGGGCTTGAGCTGCTCGGGCTTGAAGGTTTCAGGCTTGAGCTGCTCGGGCTTGATGCGCTCCGGCTTGAGCCACTCCGGGAGCGCCTGGGCGCCGCCCAGGATGGTGATCAGGTCGCGCAGCTTCATGTCGGCCAGGGGGCGGTCAAGGTCGATCTGGCCGGGACGCTGGTCCTGTCCGATCATCGGTTCTTTCTTCTCATCAGCCATGAAAAGCTCCTTTCTGTTGCATCGCTCTCGATCAGGCGAAAACGTTGCTGAGGTCCACGGGATGCCGGGCGAGATAGGCGGCCACCGCACTTGTGATCGGCTGGCCGCTACGCCCCTCGTAGAAGGTGAATTGCGGGTACGGGTTCAGCTCCAGGGCCACGAGCCGTCCTTCGGGGCTTTCCTTGAAATCGACGCCGCTGACGACCAGGCCGAGCTGGCGGGTGAAATCGATGCAGCGGGCGGTCACCTCGTCGCCGAGGAAGGCGGGCTCGATGACCAGGTCCGCGTCGCCGGCCCGGGCGCCGCGGCGGTAGTCCTCGTCGCGCGAGCTCAGGCGGGTGACGAAGGCCTCGTCGCCCACCACGTGGACGCGGTAGTCCACGCCGGCCACGTACTCCTGGAAGAGCGCCGGGCAGTGAGGGAGCTTGGCGAGGCCGTCCAGCTTGTCCGGAGTGAGCACCTGGGCGAAAGTGGCGACGTTGCTGATCCCCTTGAAGATCACCCGGCCGCCGAGGTCGTCGTAGAAGCGGCGCGCCTCTTCCGGGATGCTGGTCACCAGGCTTCTCGGCACGTCGAATCCGGCTTCCGCCAGCAGCCCGACCTGGAACGGCTTCGAGTAGTTCGAGCCGGCGTTGGCCGGCAGGTTGACGGTGGGGCAGCGCGCCGCCGTCAGCATGCGGTTGAGATCCCTCTGGAGATCGCCCAGCGCGGCGAGACGCCCGGGATCGAGGTGCCGGGGGGCGGCATGGCGCACGAAGATGGAGCCCACGGGGGACGCGCCGTCGCAGCCGCCGCCGAGGACCCGGTAGCCCGCCCGTCCCTCCAGCCAGTCCCGGCGCACCGAGTAGCGGTCGGGGTGGTCCTCGTCGACCACCTGGAAGGGCTGCCCGCTCGCCCCGAGGTGGCGGACGAGGGCCGAGGAGACGGTATCGCTGCACGAGCCGACGACGAGGATCATGAGAGCATCTCCAGGGCCGCCGCCGCGACCCGTTCGGTGACGTCCGGGGCTTCGTCCGCCAGAGAAGGACAAGGGTCCAGCCTCTCCAGGAACGGCTCCTCGCCGGCCAGCAGGTCGAGCCGGCAGATCCGCAGGCCCGAGCTCGCCTGCCAAGCGGCCAGGGCGGCGGACCGGCCGGCGAGGTGGTCCGCCAGCGGCGCCGCGGCCACGGAAGCCGGGATCAGCCGGCCGTCGACCGCGTAGACGCTCGCGGCAAGGCCGGCGGAGCCCGCGCCGTCCATGCCGTCCAGCCGGAGCCCCAGCCGCTCCCCGAGCTCTTCGCGCAGCAGCTCGGGATAGGCCCGGTCGCAGAGCCACCAGCCCAGATCGAAGCGGTTGACCACGGGGCAGCTCAGCCCGGCCAGCAGGCAGAACAGGGCCGCCGTGGTCTCGTGGTAGACGAACATCTGGTCGGGGGGATCGAACGCCGGCGAGGGCCACCACCGGCGGGAGATCCTCACCAGGACGCCGGACAGGTCGTTCACGCCGACGTCGCCGCCGGGCAGGCGGAGGAAGCCGCCGAACCGGCGGCCGTCGCGCTCGACGGCGATCGGGGTCTCTTCCATCAGCTCCCGCTCGGACAGACGCCGTACGGGCTGGCCGCGCTCTTCGATCCGCGTCTGAAGGATTCCGGCGAGAGGGTCATGGGTTTCTGCGAGGATCAGGATCATTTCGGCCTCCTTGCTTTCATAGAGGCGCGGCGAACGCTGAAATGTTACGGAGCTGAGGCTGGCAGGCTCCGCGGCCCAAGTTGACGCCCGGCAGCCTCCTGATATCTTTGGCGGACCCCGCTCCGGCTTGTGCCGAAGCGGGCCCGAAGCGATTCAGGCAGTTTTCATGGAGGCTACGAATGCCGGATTCCAATCCCAGCCCGACTCATTTGAGATCGGCGCTCTTCGTCGATTTCGACAACATCTACCTGGGGCTTCAGCGCGAAGACCCCTCGGCGGCAGAGCAGTTCGCCACCGATCCCTCGCGCTGGCTGCTCTGGCTGCAGGACAAGCTCCCCCATCACGACGGCGACGGCCGGCCGCGCAAGATCCTGTTCCGCCGCTGCTATCTGAACCCCTCGCAGTTCGGCCGCTTCCGCCCCTACTTCACCCGCTCCGCCTTCGAGGTGGTGGACTGCCCGCCCCTGACCAGCGGCGGCAAGACCAGCGCGGACATCCACATGGTGATGGACCTGCTGGACACCCTGGGCCACGTCACCCGGTTCGACGAGTTCATCCTCCTCTCCGGCGACGCTGACTTCACGCCGGTCCTGCTGCGCCTCTCCAAACACGACCGCCGCAGCGCCGTGCTGGCGATCGGCCCCGCCTCGGTGGCCTACAAGGCCGCCTGCGACCTGCAGATCGATCAGGACACCTTCCTCGAGGAGGCGATCGGGGCGACGCTGAGCCAGACCACGCGGGCGAGCGCCGGGCCCAGCAACTCGGTGATGGACGACCTGCTGCGCAGGATCGCCGACAAGGTCTATGAGCGGGCGAGCGCCAGCGGCGAGCTGGTGGCGACGGAGCTGCCGCCGATCTTCCGCGAGTTCCCGGAGTTCACCGCCAGCACCAACTGGCTGGGCTTCAACAGCCTGCGGAACATGACGATGGGAGTGGTGGCGACCCGCCAGGACCTGGGGATGATCGACGGCGATCCCTGGCGGGTGGGGCTCCTGGCCGAGGGTGACGTCCCCGAGCAGAGCCCGGAGGCTGGCCGGCCGGCGGTGGTGCCCCGCTCGTTGGCCGCCGCGGACCGCAGCCGCCTGATCGAGGAGATCCTTGGCTACGTCAGGTCGGTGGTGGACGGCTCCGACTCGGCGGTGCCGATGGCCCGGGCGGCGCAGATGGTGATCAGCCGCTTCGGCGACCAGGTGCTAGCCACCCGCTGGGCGGGCGCGGGCACCTTCCGCGACCTCCTGGAGGGGCGGGAGAACCCGGGATTCGCCATCTCGGCCCTGAAGCCGGGATACATCTACGATCCGGCCCGGCATCAGCTCCCGATCGACGGCCGGCCCGAGGAGCTGGTCGGCGATCCCGAGCTGAACGCGCTCGCCTACCGGGTCCATCAGCTCACGGACACGCCCTACCTCACGCGCGGCGACTACTGCCGGGTGTTCCGCCTCACCGCCGAGGAGGTGAACGTCCATGGCTACTTCCTCACCCGCACCTCCAAGGCGGTGCGCGACCGCTGCATCGAGGAGGGCTCGCCCATCGCCCGCGCCAGCGTCAACTTCATCCTGCGCGGCATCACCTTCGGCGGCCACCGCTTCGGCCAGAACGGCACCGAGATCCCGCTCGACCTGGGCACCTGCTTCTTCCGCAACGTGGTGAGCCTGTGCGACAGCGCGGGCATCTCGCTGAACGAGCAGGAGGTCGAGGTGCTCTCCGACTGGATCCTGGGCGAGACCCGCCGGGAGCAGCAGGAAGCCACGGCGTCCGAGGCCGCGCTGGGGGGCAGGCCGACCGTTGAAGAGGCCGGCGAGCCGGTCGGCGTCGGGGCCGGAGGGAAGGTCATGGGGGGCGGAGCGGAAACGGCATGACCTGGGCGCTTTATGACGTGGGGAAGTCATGACCTGGGAGATTGAGGAGAGCGAGGTCCGGCAGCTCCTCGCGCTGCCGGCCGGCGACCGTACCCTCCCCTTCTTCCAACTGGTCGCCGACTGGGAGGAAGCCTGGGGCCTCAGGGACGAGGAGGGCTGGGTGGTCGCCAAGGACACCGACGCTCTCCCCCTCTGGCCCCACTCCACCTTCGCGGCGGCCTGTGCCCAGGGGGCCTGGGAGGGAACGGTTCCCGAGCCCATCCCGGTCGACGACCTGATGGTCGAGCTCCTGCCCCTTCTGGAAGAAGACGGCCTCCTCGTCGCGGTCTTCCCGGCGCCGGGCGACGCCGGGACCGTGATGTCCCCCAGGGAGGTTCTGGAGAGGCTGGAGGCGGAGATCGAGATTGGGAACGAGTAGGGAGTTCGCCAGCGAGACCTCCCCTCTGGCGGCACCTCTCCCGTAGAGACGCCCCACCCCCGTTACGACACTGTTTCGGCGACCACGGGGACGACGGGGCGTCTCTCTCGAAGGGCATACCGTCGCCCTGCCACGATCGTCGAGAAGGCAGAAGGCCGCGAGAAGGCGCCGCCCACCCTGGTCAGACGGGTACATGTGCGTACGGAAGGCGTGAGATTCGTGGTGGAGGTGGAAGAACCAGCAGGGAGGAACCACCGAGACCACCGGGCTTCTACCGTGACGTTACCGTGACGTTTGGATTGGACCCGACCGGATCAGGCATGGGATCTGGGAGCGGCGTGCCCTCCGAAGAGACGGCCCGACGTCCCCGTGGCCTGCGGAAGGTGTCGTAACGGGGATGGGCCGTCTCTACCGGTACGGTGTCCTGAGGCGGGAAATCTCACGGTGAACCAACTTTCTGTTGCTCAGGAACTCTAGCCACCCCATGCTATCGTTCGCCCGCTATGGTCAAGCGCCTCTCCCTCCGCATCCCCGGCCAGGGGCTTCATGACGTCACGGATCAGGTCCGGACCGTCGTGAGCGACAGCGAGGTCCGCGACGGGCTCTGCACCGTCTTCATCCAGCACACCTCGGCGAGCCTGACGATCCAGGAGAACGCGGACCCGTCGGCCCGCCGGGACCTGGAGAGCTGGCTCAACCGGCTGGTGCCCGAGCGCGATCCCATCTACACTCACACCAGCGAGGGGCCGGACGACATGCCCTCGCACATCAAGGCCGCGCTGACGGCCACCTCGCTCTCGATCCCCATCCTCGACGGCGAGCTCGGGCTGGGCACCTGGCAGGGGATCTACGTCTGGGAGCACCGCCGCCACGCCGGCGCGCGCCACCTGCTGGTCCACGTCGGGGCCTAGGAAGGGATCTTCAGCCCTCGCGAATGCGCAACGCAAATTCGCGGGGGCGCACTCAGCCCTCGCGAATTTTCCTTCCGCCCCCGCGAATTTTCATGGCGCCCTCGCGAATTCTCGTTGCGCCCTCGCGAATTTGCATTGCGCCCCCGCGAATTCTCGTTGCGCCCTCGCGAATTTGCATTGCGCCCCCGCGAATTTGCGTTGCGCATTCGCGAATTCTCGTTGCGCTCCCGCGAATTTGCGTTGCGCATTCGCGAATTTGCATTGCGAACTCGGGGGGTCTGCCGCAAATCGGTCCTCACGGATAGTAGCCGCTGATCGTCCGTGCCTCGGCCCCAGGCCTCGCCACCTTCACCTGCACGACGCGGAAGGCGTCGCCCGGACGCGTGTTGGAGGATTGATAGGAGATGCGGTAGCGCGCCCGCAGGTCGTGCTCGATGTCGCCGTAGGCCTTCTCCAACTCCCCCGTTTGCTTCAGGAAGAAGCTCCGGCCTCCCGTCTCGGCGGCCAGCCGGGCGAGCCGCTGTGAGGCCTCGCCTTTCGGCAGGCCGATGCCGATGGCGTAGACGGCGATGCCGGCCCGCCGGGCGCTCTCCAGGGCGTCCTCGAAGCGGAAGGCGCTGGTGCGGTCCTCGCCGTCGGAGAGCAGGAGGACGGCCCTCTGCCCCGACGCTCCGCCGAGATAGTCGAGGGAGAAGATCAGGCTGTCGTAGAGCGAGGTCTGCTCCTCCGCCACCAGCCCGGAGAGGCCGTCCTCCAGGACCGCCAAGTCTCCCGTGAGGCCCACCGCCACCCGCGGCTTGCGGTTGAAGGTGATGGCGGCCGCCTGATCGCCCGGCCTCAAGGTGCGGCGCAGGAACTGGAGGGCCGCCTGCCGCGTGGCTTCCAGCCGCGGCCGCATGGAGGACGAGTTGTCGATCAGGGTCACCAGGCGCAGGGGGGTCTCCGTGACCCGCTCGACCAGGCGGAGCGGCTGCCGCACGCCGTCCTCGAAGACCTGGATCTCGCCGGCGCCGACCCCGTCGATCAGCCGTCCGGCCTTATCCACCACGTTGGTGTACAGCTCGACCAGGCGAACATCCATCTTCTCCACCGCCGCCGCCTGGGTATTGAGCAGGACGACGTCCTCGGCCGACGTGCCGTCGGTCAGGTACGCCACGGCGCGGACATACCCGGCCTGCGCCTCCCCGGGCAGCGCGAGGGGCTGGGCGTAGGGGGGCTGATAGAGGGTCGCCACCCGTGAATCCCCGACGTAGAGCTCGACTCGTTCGACGCGGTCCTGCGGCGCCTCGACCTGGACCTGAGCCCGCAAGCTGGTGCGGTAGATGCGGCCCGGCCGAGGCTCCAGAAGCCGTACGGCGAACCTCTGGCCCCCGGCGTTGACGGCCAGCTTGTCGGTAGCCAGGACCTCCCCCCGGCGGTTCAGCCCCTCGACCGTGAGTTGGTGCGGCCGCGGCGCGTGCCCGAGGTCGAGCTGCACCACGTAGGGCGGCCGGGTACGCGTCAGCACGGGCTTGCCGTCAAGGGAGAAGGCCACGCGCTCGATCTGCTCCTCGTCGGGCAGGCCCTCGGCCCGGTCCACCCGCACCTCGAAACGCTGGTCGCCCGCGAGCATCTGACTGCCGGGCGAGAGGATGCGCAGACCGGGGTGAGGCGCCGCGAGCGCGGCATCGGCCTCGACGAAGAGGCTCCGGACCTCCGGCGATACCTCTGGCGATATCTCAGGCGATCTCTCAGGAAAATCGGGCAAAGCGTCCGCGGGAGCTCCGGCCGGGACGGGAGCGGCGGCCGGGGCGGACGCCATCGCTCCCGTGCCTGGCACGGCCAGATCGCGCCTGGCCACGAAAGCATGGCCGAGGGCGGGAGATTCGAGCTCCACCTCGAGCCTGTAACGTCCCGGCCGCAGTCGCCGTTCGAAGGCCAACGGCAGGGCCCGCCTCGCCGCCGTGGGGAGCGCTTCGAAACGGTAGCGGAAGGAGTCGACCGTCGCATCGCCGCTCATCACCCGCCCGGTCAAGGTGACCTCGCGGGCCATGTTGGGAACCGGGGCGTCGTCCGGCAGGAAGATGGGCTCGACCATCACGCGCACGAGGCCCTCGCCCAGGCGGCCGGGGAAATCGAAGGCGAGGCGGGCTTCGCGGGAGGGCCTCTCCCGCCGGACCTCGGCCGAGGGCGGCCGGAAGCTCGAGACCCACTCCCGCGGCTTGGGACTAGTGAGGGCGCGCTTGGCCAGAATCTCATAGCCTTCCCGGCCCTCGAGGCGAACCCAGAGGACGGCCTTCTCCATCGCGGGCTCGGCGGCGCAGGGATCCCCGGCCACCGTCTTGAGGTCGGGAACGTCACCCGGGTGCCAGAGGCGGGCCGGACCTCCTTCACCGCCGGAAAGGAAGAAGAGGACCATCCGGTCCTTCACCTGGAACCGGGGCTCGTAGGTCCAGACCTCCAGGGGAGCTCCGGCGCACCGGGTCTCGAAGACGGCGCTCGGCTCGCCGGCGACGAGGTAGATCCGCGCCCGCTCGTCGAGCGGATCGCGCCAGCGCCGCCGGGCTTCCTGAAGCCGCGTCTCCCAGCGCTCCCGCGCCTCGTTGCGGGGCGTATCCGGGTAGAGGTCGCGCACCTGCCAGAAGCGCTGAATGAACGCCTGGCGGTCGGCCTCGTTGCCGAGCCCGAGGAAGGCCTCGCGTTCACGGGCCGTGATCAGGGGAGCCACCTCGTCCAGCCAGGCCCGGCCATCCTGGGCCGGGAGCGCCTCGGGGGCGAGGAGAGCGAAAAGGACGAAAGGAAGGAAACCGCGCATCGCCCACACCTCCGCGGCGGGTGGCCGAGAGATGACAGACCTTCCTGTTCTCACCGCCCGCCAGGAGGGATGGGCTTAGCAAGAGACGTGCCCCGGCAGTCCTCGAACCCGCAGCCCCCCTAGCCAGGCAGGAACGGCACCGAGAGCGTCCCCTGCATCCAGCCGGTCAGCAGGTCGCCGTCCCAGGCGCCGAACCAGAAAGTCACGGGCCATGGGTGCGTCGTATCCACCTGGCCGCCCAGCAGCTCCTGCCCTTCGAAGCTCTGCGGGCCGTTGACGTTGAAGCCGTAGGTGAGCTGGAAGGCCAGCTTGTTGGTGAACCGGTCGCCCCAGAACTCGATCTGGTAAATCCGGGTCTTCAGGCCCTGGATCCGGGCCTCGAGCTCCGCGGGATCCCCCCTTCCTTCCTGGAGCTCCCGCTCCAGCTCCGCGATGCGCCCGGTGAGGTAGCGCCGGCGGTCGAGGAAGTAGGCGTACCAGTCGAACACCCGGATCGCCTCCTGCGCCGCCTGCGAGCCGGGGGTGAAGGCGGGGAAACGCCGCGCGTAGGTGGCGGGATCCTCGATCTGCCAGATCTTCTGTCCCGGATCGCTGGGGTTGAGGTAGTCGACGGCGCGGATTGAAACCTTTTCATTGCGGATCGCCAGCTCGAACGGGTTGACCACGAACGCCATGTTGTCGTCCGAGCCGACGATGTTGTTGCGGCTGTCGTAGATGGGGCCCGGGAAGGGGTCGTCGCGCCCCTCCAGGAAGACCTTGGCGCCCTTGAGCACCGCCGTCCCGTGGTCGTACGGCTGGCCGTCGAAGAGCACGCTCGTCACGTCCACGCCGATGCGGATGCCCATCCGTTCGGCCGGCTCGCGGAGGTTCCTGGCCGCGAACTCGGGCGTGATCTGGGTGCGGATCACCTGGTCGAGCGGATCCTCCTGCACCAGGGCCATGGTGTAGCCGCTGACTCCCCTCTCCTCGTTGGTGGGATCGGGATCGGTCGCGATGCGGCAGAGGAAGTAACCCTGGAAATTGATCTCTAGCAGCTTGGCGAAAGTCATCGCATCCCCCTCCTAGGTGACCACGAACTGCGGAAGCTGGCCGATCTGATAGATCCGGCGCATGTTGTTGCTCATGGCGGTGGCGCTCTCGTGGACGAAGGCGAGCTGGCGCTTGAGGAAGGGCACGTCGTCCTCGCTGCGCGCGTTCGCCGCCAGGTCCGCCGCGGAGAGAGCGCCGAGCTCGGAGATGATGTGCGTGAAACGGTCGAGGAAGAAATCGATGTTGTCGAGGCGGTCCGGATCGAGCAGCAGGGCCTCGTCCTCCGGGCTCAAATGATAGTTGGGACCCGTGGTGTGCTCGCCGTCGCCCGATTGAGTGTGGGCCAGGACCTCGGCGATGGGCCGCAGCAGCATCGTCATCGCCGGCCCGAAGGCCGTCTCCTGGAGCGCCGAGCTGAAGAAGGGATAGGACTGGCTCGACTGCGGCACGTAGTAGCGGTAGAGCCCCGAGAGCACGAAGAGGAGCGTCGCGTAGCTGTAGTTGAAGAGGTCGAAGGTGCGCCGGGCGAACGGGTTGGTGATCTCCTCTCCCGAGGGGTTGAGGAGGAGCGGCAGCGAGGGATCGAAGCTCGGATCCCGGGCGAGCATCGCCTCGTACTCGTCGCGGACGTCGAAGAAACGCCGGAAATGGCTCTGATAGCCCGGCGGCGCGTCGATCCCCTCGCCCTCCTCGACGATCAGGGAGATCGCCGTGGTGGCGCTGGCCAGGTCGACAATGGGGAAGATGTTGATCTGGTACTCGACGGGCACGAACACCTGGCGCGAGGGATTGCCCGTGAACAGGTCCGGCAGCTCGTCGAAGGCGGTCTGGATGTTGTCGTAGAGCTCCTGAATGCTGCCCGGATGGAGCGGGGCTTCGAGGAGCTCGCCCGTGAGATGGGTACGGGCCTGCTTCAGACTTTGGCCCCGGTCATTGGCCGCCGAGCCCGGGCAGGGCTGCCCGGGAGCGCTGAAGCACCAGGTAGGGATAGGGTCGCCGGACTTCACCAGCGTGTCGTAGCCGGGGCTCTCGGCGCAGACGAAGCGGCCGATGGTGGCGAGGTTGAAGCGCTCGAAGACGAACGGGATGTCGCACGGCTGGACCTCCTCCGACTGCCCCCGCTCCGCCCCGAGCCTGGCGCCCAGGTAATAGGGCGACTGCAGGGGGATGTTCTCGCGCGCGAAGTAGGGCTCGGCCCCGATCGCCGAGAGCAGGCCGTTGACCAGGGCGAGGTGCTCCATCTCCTGGCGCGCCACCATGAGGAGCGTCGAGCCCCAGCGGCGCACGGCCTCGAACTGCGCCGCGTTGCACCGCTCGTCCGGCCGCTTCTTCATCGAGAAGGCGGCGTACAGGTACTGCACCATGAGCTGCTGCTCGATCTCCGCCGCCTCCTGGAGGTGGGCAATGAGCTGCGGCTTGGTCTTGATGGGACCTCGGATCTCTCGCGTGGTGTTTTCCATTCGTCGATGCCCTCCTATGTGAATCGCAGACTACGTTCTCCCCCCGATGTAGAGACGCCTTGCAGGCGTCTCCTGGAGAGGGGCGGCGGCTCCGTTGCGGAATATGCCGCGGCGGAGGTACGCCCCGGGGGAAGCTCTCTTGAATCGACCGCTTTCCCGCCTCGGAGACGCCCGCAGGGCGTCTCTACATTGGGGGATGCGGAATCCAGCCTCGGAGACGCCCGCAGGGCGTCTCTACATTGGGGGATGCGGAATCCAGCCTCCCCTACTTCCCTGCCGCGGCCGTCTCCTTCATCCCACCGTCCAGCTCCTCGATGAGCGCGTCCGACGCCGGACGCTCCTTTTTGAGGCGCTTCGCGGCGTCCTCGGCTTCGCGGAAGACGCGCAGGGCGTTCTCGCCCGCCAGCTTCTTCACCTCGGCGTCGGTCCAGCCGCGGCGCAGCAGCTCGCCGAGGAGGGCCGGATAGTCGCCGACCCCTTCGAGGCCCAGGGGCACGCTGGTGATGCCGTCGAAGTCCGAGCCGATCCCCACGTGGTCGATCCCCGCCACCTTGCGGACGTGCTCGACGTGGTCGGCCACCTGCGCCAGGGTGGCCCGCGGCACGGGGTGGGCTTTCTCCCAGGCCTCCAGCTCGCGCTTCACCCGCTCCGGATCGCCGGGATGGAGGGCCTTGAGCCGCGCCTCCTCGGCGTCCTGCACGGAGTTCCAGGCCCGCACCTCCTCGGAGACGAAGGACGGCACGAAGGTCACCATCACCAGGCCGCCGTTCTTCGCCAGGAGCTGGAGCACGTCGTCCGGCACGTTGCGGGGGTGGGCGTTCAAGGCCCGCGCCGAGGAGTGGGAGAAAATCGCCGGCGCCTGGGCCACGGCGAGGGCCTTCTTCATCGTCTCCGGCGAGACGTGGGAGAGGTCGACCAGCATGCCGAGCCGGTTCATCTCCTTCACAACCTCCTCGCCGAAGCGGGTGAGGCCGCCATGCTTGGGGGCGTCGGTGGCCGAGTCCGCCCAGTCGGTGTTCTTCGAATGGGTGATCGTCATGTAGCGGGCGCCGGCCTCGTAGAGCTGGCGCAGGGCCGCCAGCGAGTTGTGGATCGAGTGGCCGCCCTCCATGCCGATCAGCGAGGCGATGCGGCCCGCCTTGTGGATGCGCACCACGTCGTCGGCCGTCAGAGCCATCTCGAAAGTGTCGGGGTAGCGCGCGGCCAGGCGGTGGACGTCGTCGATCTGCTCCATCACGGCCTGCACGGCGTCGGCCCCCGTGATCTCGACCGGGATGTAGACCGACCAGAACTGCCCGCCGACGCCGCCCTTGCGCAGGCGCGGGATGTCGGTGTGCAGAGGCTTCTCGAGCTTCGAGGTGTCGCTCCGGAGGTCGATCTTGTCGAGGTGGTTCTTGACCCGCTGGCGGTACTCCCAGGGCAGGTCGTTGTGGCCGTCGATGAGCGGCACCTGGTCGAGCAGCTTGCGCGCCCGTTCGACCAGGGCAGGATCGGGCACCGGCTCCGCCGCCCTCGCGGGCGCGGCTCCGGACAGCGTCAGGCCGAGGGCGAGGGCTCCCAGCCAAAAGATCTTTCGCATCGCGTCGTGTCTCCTTGGTCGGTCCGGGTGGGATTCTACGCCCTCACTGTGAGATAGAATCCCCCATTCCTCACTCCCAGGAGATCTCCATGGACCATCCCGCGCCGTTCCGCCCCGAGGATCATGCCGTCTACGACTCCGGCAGGATGGGCAAGAGCACCCTCTTCGAATCCGAACGCCTCCTGGTGGGCCTGAACACCTTCGAGCCCGGCCAGGAGCACAAGCTGCACGCCCACTCAGGGATGGACAAGGTCTACCACGTGCTCGCCGGCAGCGGCGTCTTCCTGCTCGAAGGACGGGAGGAGCCCATGGAGGCGGGCAAGATGCTCATCGCACCCGAGGGCATCCTGCACGGCATCCGCAACACCGGGACGGAGCGCCTGCTGGTGCTGGCGATCCTGGCGCCGGCGCCGTGAGACCGCGGGTGGCATGGGCCCTCGCCGCTCTCGCCCTCCTCGCCGTCTCCATCCTCGAGGCCGCAGCCCTCTACCGTTTCTATCTCACCCAGACCCGCCTCCCCCTGTGGGACATGGCGGGCCATGGCTGGGGCGGGGTCGAGCTGCTGCGGGCCCTCGCCGCGGGACGGCCCCTCCACTTCCTGGACCTCCTGAACCGCCAGGACAAGTGGCCGTTCGGCTTATCCCTGCTGCTCCTCCCCTTCCTGGCCGCCGGCAAAGCCGGCTTCGCCTCCGCGACCCTGCTCTCGGCCGTGCTGTTCGCCCTCGTGCCGCTCCTGATGCTCTGGGTGGCGAGGGAAGTGGACGGCCGTTCGGCGGGGCTCTGGGGCGGGCTGATCGGCGGCGCGCTGTTCCTCGCCAGCCCCCTGCCGCGGGTGTTCGGCATCCTCATCATGCGCGAGATGGCGGGGATCGCCTTCTCCCTGCTCGCCCTCGGCCTGTACCTGCGCGCCCGCCGCCTCGGCACGTCCTGGGCGTGGCGCCTGGCCGGCCTGGCCTTCCTCGCGCTGTTCCTGGTCAAGTACAACTACGCGCTGATCTGGGCCCTCGCCGTCCTGGTCAACGAGGTCTGGAGAATGGCTCCGGAGCGCCGCCGCGAGCTGGGCCTGGCGGCGGTCCGCCTCCTCCGGCGGAGAATCGTCCTCGCCGTTTGGCTCGGCCTGCTGATCGCGGCGGCGCTCTCAGGGGTCAACCCCGGCGTGGGGATCTACGTCGGGCTGGTGGTCGGGGCCGCCGTCGTGGCGGTCCGGTTCTGGCGCCATCCGGAGGCCTTGCGGAGCCGCTGGCGCGCGCTGCCCGTCGAGGTCCGCGCCGCTCTCGCCACGGTGGTGATCCCCCTCTGGCTGTGGTGCCTGAGCCCCAGCCCGATCCATCCCAAGAGCATCATCGCCTTTCTGCGCAACCGGGCCGCCGGGCCGCCGCTCCTCTCCTCGGGCTCGCTGCTGTTCTATCTCCGTTCGCTGGCGCGGGACTACGCGGCCGCTCCCGCGGTCGGCGGCCTCCTGGTCGTCTGCCTGCTCGCCTCGCTGGTCTGGCTCTGGGACCGGCAGGACGACGGGCCGTTCCGCGTCCTCTTCCTGATGGCCTTCCTCGGCCTGATCCTCGCGACCCTGCACCCCTTCAAGGAGCCCCGCTTCTTCGCCACCACGGCGCCGTTCGCGATGCTCCTGGCGGGCATCGCCTTCAGCCGTTTCGCCCATCTCGCCCCCGAGCGCGGGGCCGTCCTGGGCGGTCTGCTCTGCGCCCTGGCCCTCGCGGGGCTCGTCTCGACAGTGCCGGACGCGCACCTGGAGGCCCGTCTGGCACGGGACTACAAGCTCTACTCGGGCCGGCCCGGCTTCTGGAGACCGCTGGCGTTCCTCGCCAACCACGCCGCGGGATCCCGCCGGCTGGCCGTGATCGGCACCTTCAACGAGCTGAGCGACAGCCTCGTCCGTTGGTGGTTGGCCCTGGATGGGGAGACGCGGGACGTCGAGGTCGTGAAGCCGCCGTCGCGCTCCAATCGACCACGCCCCAATCGGTCACGCCCCCAGGGCGGACCGGCGCCGGAGGTCGGGAGCTGGCTCGACAAGGAGAAGCCGGACCGCATCCTGGCGATCCGGCTCCTGCCGTCGAGCCGGTTCTATCGGGGAAAGGACTTCCAGCTCTACAACGCCTGGCAACTCTCCGTCATCGGCGCCCTGGAGAGGGACCCGGCTTGGCGGGTGAGCCGCCGGCGGCCGTTCGAGGGGCTGGGGCTGGAGGTTTTGGTGATGGAGCCCCCGGCACGATCCCCCGCGCCTCGTCGACCGTGACCACCTGGTTGGTGGGGACGTTGGCGAACTTCTGCTTCGTGCCGCTCGGCCACTCGATCTCCAGCGACTGCACGGCCTTGTCCTGGCCGAGACCGAAGGTGGGGGCGATGTCGCTCTGCGAGCAGTAGGAGGAGCCGGTGCGCACCATGGTCCACTGCTTGCCGGAGGGGCTGGTCACCCGCACGATGGCGCCGAGGCCGTCGCGGTTGGACTTCGCGCCCACGGTCTTGACCCGCAGCCAGCGGTTGCGGTTGCCGCCCTCGTTGCGGAACACGTAGGCCGGGCCGTGGTTGGTGGTGAAGACGACGTCGAGGTCGCCGTCGCGGTCGAGGTCCCCGTAGGCGGCGCCGCGGGCCACGATGGGACGGCTGAACTCCGGCCCCATGGCGGCGGCCACGGACTCGAACTTGCCGTTGCCCCGGTTGCGGAACAGCAGCGGCGCCTGCTTGTAGGTGACCCGCGGCTGCACCCGGTTGATCTCCTCCTCGAGGTGGCCGTTGGCGGCCAGGATGTCGAGGTGGCCGTCGAGGTCGTAGTCGAAGAAGAAGGCGCCGAAGGTGAGGGTCAGCAGGCTCGACTGCCCCACCGCCGAGGCCGGCGCCTCGTCCACGAAGACGCCGCTCCCCTCGTTGTGGTAGAGCGCCAGCATCTCGTTGGTGAAGTTGCCCACCAGCAGGTGGGGCCGGCCCGAGCGGTCGTAATCGCCGGCGTCCGCGCCCATGGCGCCGCGGGCCGTCCCCTCCTCGGAGAAGGCGACCCCCGCCTCCACCGCCTCGTCGGTGAACGTGCCGTTCTTCTGGTTGCGGTAGAGCTTGTTGGGCTGGGTGTCGTTGGCTACGAACAGGTCGGGCCAGCCGTCGCCGTTGAAGTCGAGCACGGCGATGCCCAGCGACTTGCCGTTGGGATCGGCGACGCCCGCCTTCTGGCTGACGTCCTGGAACTTGCCGCCGCCCAGGTTGCGGTAGAGCTTCGAGGAGGTGCCCTTGTACGACTCGGGGGTGCAGTAGGACTTGGTGGCGCCGTCGAGCGAGCACCAGAGGTCCTTGTCCTGGCTCCACTGCACGTAGTTGGCGACGAACAGGTCCGTCTTGCCGTCGCGGTCGTAGTCGAACCAGGCGGAGCCGGTGCCGAAGCTGGCGTTCTTGATCCCGGAGGCCGCCGTCACGTCCTTGAACTTGCCGTTCCCCTCGTTGTGGAACAGGCGGTCGCCTTCGAGGGCCGTGAGGTAGACGTCCATGCGGCCGTCGTTGTCGTAGTCGGCGGCGGAAGCGCCCATGCCGTACAGCGAGACGTCGAGGCCGCTCCCCTTGGTCGCGTCGCGGAAGGTGCCGTTGCCGTTGTTGCGGTAGAAGGCCTGGGTCGACCGCCTCTTCCCCGGCTGCCAGTCGTGGCTGTTGACGAGCAGCAGGTCGAGCCAGCCGTCGCCGTCGGCGTCGAACAGGAGAACCCCGGAGCCCAGGGTCTCCGGCATGTACTTCTTCCCCGCCCGGCCGCTGTTGTGGGTGAACTTGACCCCGGAAGCGGCGGTGACGTCCTTGAACGCCACCCGATTCTGGGCCGGGGCTGGAGCCGGGGCGGGAGCCGCCGCGACCCAGGCTGCGGGAACGGCGGCGGCGAGCAGAGCGGCAACTGAACGCTTCAAATCGTCAACCTCCTGCGATGGCGGAGTCCGCCGTCTTCGGAATGGGGATCACGGGAGCGCTTTCATGCTCGTGGATCGGCTGGCGCTCGTTGTTGTCCTCCGGGCTGACCATGCGCCGCTTGGCGGTGATCGCCTGGGCGGACTCCTCGGCCTTGAAGCGCCGGAAGAGCTTGGCCTCGCGCGCCGTCTTCTCCTTGTCGCCCAGGGCACGCCAGCAGAGCATGGCCGTGTAGTGCATCTGCACGTCCTCGGGATCGACCTGCCCGACCTGCTCGAGCACCTCGAGCGCCTCCTTGTACTGCCGCTTCAGGAACAGGACGCGGGCCATCTGGTTGAGCGCCACGCGGTCGCGCGGGTACTTGTCCCGGACGGTGCGGAGCGAGGCCAGGGCGCCGTCGTAGTCGCCCTGGGCCTTCTGGATCATGGCGTTGAAGAAGTGGACGCGAGCCAGGCTCGAGTCGATCGCCAACGCCTTCTTGATGTAGGGCTTGGCGGCCTCGACCTCGCCCTCGCGGATCAGCGCGCGGGCGACGTTCAGCCAGCCGTCGGCGTAACCCGGCTCCGCCTCGGTGACCTTCTTGAAGGCGTGCTCCGCCCCCTTGAGGTCGCCCTGGAGCAGCAGGCCGATGCCGTAGTCGTTCCAGCGCTCGCGCTCCTCCTTGCCGGCGATGGGCCGCCACGCCGGCTCGCCCGGCCCGGAGCCGAGGGGCAGCTTGGCCTCGGCCGTCGCGATCGTGACGATCGGCAGGTTGGGGATCTCGCCCTTGATTTTGCCCGACACGTTGGCCGGGATGTTGGCGGGATCGAACGACCATTCGGCGCTGTTGTGGTGCGGGCTGATGAGGGCCGCCTGCCCCGGCTTCGGCTGGCCGGCATAGGCGAACTTCGTATAGGAGTGGGCGAACTTCCGGTAGTTGAGCTTCGCGGTGAAGGTGATCGGCCCCTTGGCCTCCTCGGGCACGCGCACCCGGTAGTGGGCCACGGCGGCGGCGCCGGGCGGGATCAGGCGCACGTAGAGCACGCTGCGGGCCTGCCAGGCGTTGCGCTTGTCGATCATGTTGCCCTCGCCGTCGAGCTGGTAGGCGCGGTAGAAGTGGGCGCCCGGCTCCACCGGACCCTTGCCGTCGTCCTCCACCTGGCCGCTCCAGAAGACGACCCTGCCGTCCGCGTCGCGCCCCTGGAGCTCCAGCCAGACGTCGAAGGCGTCGACCGTGCCGCCCGGGAAGAAGTGGCCGATGGCGCGGGTGCGCACCACCACGTCCACCTTCACCGTGGAGCCCGGCCGCACCGCCGGAGCCGCCTTGTCGAACGGCGCCGCCAGCTTGCCCACCTCGCGGATCACCACCGGACCCTGCTGCTCCGCCTCTTCGCCGACGGCGAAGGAGGTCATGAGCTGCGGTCCGCTCGCCGGGGTGGCCCGCCGCACCATGGCTGTCTCGCCCTTGTTCTCATCGACCGGCGAGACGGCGAAGATGTCCACGGTGATGAAGCCCGACTTGAGGAACTTCTCGGTGACGTCCATCTGCTCCTTGTCCTGGTTGACGAAGGGCAGGGCCGTGTTGGCGGCCGGGAAGCGGTGGGAGTGGACCTTGCCGTCGACGTTGCCCGGGTCCTTGGAGTCGACGAGCGGCATGTGGCAGTTGGCGCAGGTCTTCGATTCCGCCGGGTAGTAGAACGAGCGGGCGCCCTGGCCGGAGACGCCGCTCGCCTGCCAGTTGTCGTAGTCGTTGAAGCCGCGGAACCAGCGGTAGGAGTTCACCGGCACGTCCAGGTGCACCTTGTGGCACGACGAGCAGAACTCCGCCGAGTCCGCGCGCATGAAGGGCTTCATGAAGGTCTTCTTGTGCGGCTCCGGATCCAGGTAGGTCAGGAAGTGGTCCGCCTTGCGGATGAACGGGTTCCGGCTGCTCATCAGCTCGTGGAGGGCCGGGTACTCGATCGTGAAGCCGCCGTTGCCCATCGAGCTGTCGACGTGGGTGATGGCGTGGCACGAGGTGCAGGCGAGGCCGGCGTGGGCCTCCGGCGTGTCGATCTGCTCCTTGATCGGGCGCTCGAACCGGCCGTTGAAGAACACCGCGTGATCATGGCACCCGGCGCACCATTTGGTCGGCTGGGTGCCCACCACGTCCTGCATGTACTCGATCGACTTCCGGTAGAACTGGTTATTGAACGAGGCGAAGTGGTGGGCCGAGCTGTTCCACTGATCGTAGATGTCCTTGTGGCACTCGCCGCAGGTGGCCGAGTCCATGAAGAAGTTGGACGGGATGATGCCGCCGACGTTGGTCTTGGCCGAGGATGGGAAGAACGGCGACTTCGGTCCGCCCCCCTCCTCCTGCATGGCGGTCGGGACGATCAGGGGATTGCGGATGCGGTCCTGCGGCTTCGGGTTCGCCTTGCGGTAGAGGGCCGCGGCGGCAGGCCACACCACCAGCAGGACCGCGGCGGCCGCGAAGGCCTTGCGGAACCCGGGATTGCCGGCGCCGCGGCGCCACAGCCAGGCGCCCAGGGCGGCCACGCCGAGGGCGGCCGTCACCACGTGGGCCCAGAAGACGCCCCGGTTCTGCAGGACGTTCCCCGCCCACGCCAGCCAGACGCCCGCCAGCAGGGCCAGGAGGAACAGCACGGCCGCCGGCAGCAGGCCGCTCCGCAGGTCCGGCCGGCGCGCCAGCAGGAGGGCGAACGCCACCGCCAGGACGACCCCCAGGACCAGATGAAGAAGGACGTTCCCCATGTAGAAGACCGTCGGCGAGGCGTACGCCGCGATATACGCGGTGTTCACCAGCAGCACGACGAAGAGGACCGCCGTCCACTTCGCCAGAGAGCTCTGTTTCGATTCCATCCTATTGCTCCTTGTCACCGGGTGGCCGGCGCCGTCACCGGTCCACCCGAAACCCTCGCGTCGGCAGATCCCGGTATCATAGCTCCTCGCATCTGCCGGTTCATCCAGCCGCCGCCTCCGGACCCAATTTAGGGCCCAATTTAGTCTTGGCGACTTACCGCGGGGGGCCTCTATCTCACCTTCCAGGTCTTGTGCTGCTGCAGGGACAGCCGCCAGGGGGGGTTGTCCCTGCACAGCCGGATGCACCAGTCGAGCGTCCGGGGGTCGAGCTCGGCGCCGTCGAAGGCCGGCGAGATCAGGTAGTGCTCGGCCTCGACCACGGTCCGGGGGATCCCCTGGCCGTGGCCGCGGACGTACTTGACCTCGTGGGCCGTGCGCTGACGGATGGCGTGCTCGGCCACCTTGGGGCTGACGGTGATCCAGTCGATCCCGGGCGGCAGCGCAAGGCTGCCGTTGGTCTCGATGGCGAGCTTGTACCCCGCCTCGTGGAGCCCGTCGATCAGCTCGGCGTCCACCTGCAGGGCCGGCTCGCCGCCGGTGAGGATCACCCAGCCGCAGCTCGCGGAGAGCTGGCGGAGCTCGTCCACGATCTCCCCCGGGGTCATCCACCGTCCGGACTCGAACTCGGTGTCGCAGTCGAACCCGTGCGTCTCCACCTTGCAGGTCAGGTTGCAGCGTGACAGCCGCAGGAACAGGTTGGGCGTGCCCGCGCGGACGCCCTCGCCCTGCAGGCTGTAAAAGATCTCGTTGACGAAGTAGCGCTCCACGGCGGTTACTCTAAATCACGCCCGGCCGGGCCGGTATTCCGTGGCCCCTCCGTGCTCGATAAAAACAATCCTGGCGCGATCCTTGCTCTAAGCAATAGCGGGCGGGGTCCGCATCCGGCCTCTGGCCGGTCGGCGATTCGAGAGGGGACGATCCTCCTTCGCTGCCGGCCTTCAGCCGAGGAGGCTCTCTGGTCATTCTCCCTGAGCAGTTCCCACGACGATAGTTTCCGACGCCGGATCTCGCCCCTTCTATTCCTTTTCTCAAATCGCCGTCAGGCGGGTAGCTTCGAATGAAGCGTACCTGCCTGCGGCTCCTATGGCCAGCCGGGCCGGTCCCGCCGGGATCTCGAGGCTTCCCAGGTCGAGCGTTTCCCAGGCGATCTCCAGACGGTTGCCGCTCTTCCGCAGCCTGAACTGCTGATCGATCGACGGGTCGAAAGCGCCGGGGAGTGGAAAAATCTGCTCACCCGTGCCAAGAATCCAGTCCTTTCCTCGCCTCGACAGGATCAGGCGCGGCCCCGGATCCGCTCCGAAACCGAGCCAGCCCTCCCCCTCCAGGCGAACGTTCACCACCGCCAGCCAAGCTTCGAGCGCGGGGCCCTTGGCGATCCAGCCCTCGCCGTGCAGCCTCCCCTCCCCGATCCGCCAACCGCCCACGCCTTCCAGGACGTCCCAACCCGCGAGGTCCCCATCCTTTATATATAGATCCTCCCACCCGACGGTCAGGGCGAAGCCGGAAAGCTCGACGGCCCCACCCTGCGCCACGAAGGCCAGGCTGCTGGCGGCGGCCCCCTCCACCTCGAAGCGAAGGAGGCGGGTGACGCCGGGAGCCAGCTCCTTCTCCGTCCTGAGCACCTCCCCTCCCAGAACGACCGCCAGTCCGGCATCCTTCTCCAGCCCCCGGACGCTCACCTCGACCAGGAAGGACGGCGCGCCCGTCTCGTACCGGAGCTCCTCTCCCGGGCCGAGGACGGCGGGGGCGTCGAGGAGGTCCGAGATCGTGGGCGGGACGGGACCCGGCTGGGGAGCGGTCGTGGGGCCGAGCACGATCATCCGCTCGCCGGCCCAGTCGAGGGGATCGATCGCCATCACCCGGGCGCCCAGGTCCGGCGACCAGCGGTGGTAGACGCAGTAGAGCTGCCGGTTGTCCGGCCCGCGCACCACGGAGTTGTGGCCGGGGCCGACGACCTCGCCCGCCGTGCGCAGGATGGGCAGAACCCGCTCGCCGTCCGAGGCCTGCCTCCATTCGCTCGGATCCTCCAGGCTTTGCGTAGTGGCGTAGCTCACGCCGTAGGTCGGGTTCTGCCAGTTGCCGCCGCTGAACATCTCGTAATAAACGCCCTTGCGCTGGAGGACGAAAGGCCCCTCGACGGTGTGCCAGCGGACGAACCCTTTTTCGGGCCGGTTCGGGTGGTAGACGTGCCAGTCGAAGCGCGGCAGGGCCACGGGACGGGGATCGCCCTCCAGGGTGTACGGATCGAGCATGCGGTCGCGCACGGTGCCGGTGCCGACGTGGGCGGCGTCCAGGAAGTCGGTGGCGTAGAACAGCCAGCGCGAGCCGTCCCCGTCCACGAACACGTGGGCGTCGATGGCGAACGGCTCCGAGGTGAGCCGCCGGCCGGAGTCCGTGAAGGGACCGGCCGGATGGTCCGCCACCGCCACGCGGATCTCCATCCGCTCCTCGTTGCCGACGCTGTAATAGAGATGGAAGCGGCCGGCGTCGTAGACCACCTCGGGCGCCCAGTAGCAGGTGTGGCCGCCGGGGAGCGGCTCGAGAGCTCCGGCCAGTGGCTGCCACTCGACGAGGTCGCGCGAGCGGGCGATGCCAAAGGCCCGCCCGTCGTGCCAGAAGCCGGTGCAGTACCCCCAGTACTCCCCCCGGAACTTCAGGACGAAGGGATCGGGGAACGATTGGGGGTAGACGGGGTTCTGGTACATCCCTAAACCGCCAACAACCCCACCGACGCCTCAGGGTCCGCCATATGCCTTTGGAACTGCTCGACGAGAGGCGTCGCTTCCCACCGCCGGCCGGAGCCCCCCCCGGCGAGGGTGTAGAGCCCGAGGTCCAGGAGGTAATCGTTCACCGGCTTCTTGCCGTATCGGTAGCGCCAGTCGATCATCGTGAAGAGGGGGAACCAGGTGTAGCCGAGCACGGGCACGCCCTCTTCGCGCAGGGTCCGGATGGCGGCGACGGAGGTTTCGAGCCAGCGCGAGCGGACCTCGACGTCCCCCTTGGCGCTGGTCTCCGTGACCATGATGGGCGCGTTGTAGCGCCGCCAGTAGTCCTCGATCAGGTGCACGAAGCCCGCGCCGTCCTGCTCGACCGCTTTCCAGGCGAGACGGCCGCGGCGGTTCACCGTCACCTGCTGGGTGGACCACTGGGGATAGAAGTTCATGCCGATCACGTCGAGAGGGATGGCGGCCCGGCGGACCGCCGCCAGCTCGTTGGGGCTGACGCCGTTGCGCAGCAGCCAGGTGAACAGAGGATGGTCGGGCGCCATGCGGCCCGTCATCAGGTCGTAGGCGAGGAAGCCGCGCCGCTGGTCCTCGATCGCCAGCGCCTCGAGGTCCGAGCGGGCGGCCCGCGCCAGGCCGGTGGCCTCGACGTGGACCATCAGCGATCCGGAATCGGCCTCCTTGAGGGCCTCGACCGTGCGCTGGATGCCCTGCACGAGCTGCATCATGAGGCGGAGGTATCCGGCGTCCCCCCGCAGGTACGGCGGCCAGAGCCCCTTCTTGCCGCAGAACAGGGCGTTGACGATGGGCTCGTTGAGGGGCGTGTACCAGCGGACCAGGCCGGCGTAGCGGCGGGCGAAGGCCCCGGCGTAGGCGGCGACCGCCTTGGGATAGTCGTCGCTGGCGAACTCGCGGCGCAGCCAGAAGGGGCAGCCGTAGTGCATGAGGTCGAGGATGGGCGTGATCTTCAGCTCCTCGACGAGATACGGGATGACCTGGTCCGTCCAGCTCCAGTCGAACTCGCCGGGGAAAGGCTCGACCCGATACCAGGGAACGCCCCAGCGGATCGCCTTGACGCCCAGGTCGCCCGCGAGCGCCAGGTCCTCGCGCCAGTGGTCGTAATGCCCCATGAGCTGGTACTCGTCGAGGGCGCGGTGGCCGGGGCGCGTCTGAGGGACGAACGTGTCTTCGATCCCCGTGGCCCAGAGGAATTCCTCGGGCCCGGGGCCAGGGAGGAGGGGATGCGACATCTACAGCGGTACCTCTTGGAAGTGAGGGGCGACGTTAGCACAAGTCGTCCCCCTCGTTCCCCTGCCCGAGATCTTCTACGACGCGCCTGGCCGCTCGTGCAGCGTCATCCACAGCCCGCCCTTGGGCCGCAGCGACAGCATGGCCGCCGGCTCCACCCGCTGCCCCGACACGGCGTGGAAGTCGAAGCGCTGCAGGACGCTCGCGAGCACCAGCATGGACTGCATCTCCGCCAGCCGGGCGCCGATGCAGACCCGCGGGCCGCCGCCAAAGGGGTAGTAGGCGAACTGCGGGCGCCCCTCCGACCGCTCCGGCGTGAAGCGCTCGGGATCGAAGGCCTCCGGATTCGGCCAGAAGTCCGGCCGCCGGTGGGTGACGTAGGGGGAGAACATGAGGATCGAGCCGGCGGGGATGCGGTGTCCGGCGAGCTCGTCGTCCGCCAGCGGCGTGCGCGTGAGCAGCCAGAAGGGCGGATAGAGCCGCAGGCTCTCCTTGAGCACCATCGAGAGGTACGGCAGGCGCGGCAGGTCCGCGAAACCCGGCGGCCGGCCGCCCAGCACTTCCATCAGCTCGTCCTGTACCCGGCGGGCCACCACCGGATACCGGGAGAGGAGCCAGAGGGTCCACGTCAGGCTGGTGCCGGTCGATTCGTGGCCGGCGACCAGCATGGTGATCACCTCGTCTCGGATCTGCTTGTCGGGCATCGGCTCCCCCGCCTCGTCGCGCACGGAGAGGAGCGTCGAGAGCACGTCGTTCCCCTCGGCGCCGCTCCTGCGGCGCTCGGCGATGAGCCGGTAGACCACCTCCTCCAGGCTGGCGACGGCCCGCAGGAAGCGGACGTGGCTGGGAAACGGCACCCACCAGGGCAGCGGTATGGGGGACAGGACCCGGCGGTGGAGAATGGAGAATGCGGTGGTGATGGTCTGGTGCACCGTCTCGGCGTCGCCGGCCACCTCGGAGCCGAACAGCGTCCGGGTCGAGATGTCGACCAGGATGTCCATCATCTCGTGCTCGAGGTTGAAGGGCGTGCCCGGCACCATCTCGCGTTGCCAGCGTTCGAGCATGGCGGCCGTCGAAGCGGTGATGGTCTCCGCCATGGCCGTCAGGCGGGGCAGGTGGAAGGCCGGCTGCAGGAGCTTCCTCTGGGTGCGCCAGGAATCCCCCTCGTTGAGGAACAGGCCGTTGCCCGCCAGGGGCCGGAGGAGCTGGAAGTTGGCGCCCTTGACGTAGTTGCGGTGGTGGGTCTTCCAGACGTGCTCGATGTCCCGCGGATGGGTGACGAGGTAGAACTTCTGGGACCCGAAGCCGCCCAGGCAGACCACGTCGCCGTACTCGCGGACCATTCGCGACAAGACCTGGAGGGGGTCCTTCATCACCTGGGGCAGGGCGCCGAGGATGGGATAGCCCCGGGGTCCGGGGGCGACCGAAGGAGCCCCCCTTCGGTTCTCTACCTGCAGAGAATCGGCTTCAGAAATCATGGAAAGCCCTCCGATGGAACAACAGCAGAAACAGCATGGAATAACAAAGAAACGCACCCCTCCCAAGGCACCTGAGCGCCTCACGACACGAACGAACTACAGGCTACGTTGCTAGTAAAAGTGGCCACGCCCAGCAAAAGCGGGACACCTTAGGAAAGCGAAGACGGGAGGACTGGCGCGGGGGGCCCGAGAAAACCAAAGACTGCAAGGACCGCAAGGACTGCAAGGACTGCAAAGACTGCCGGAACAGGTCCACCTCCTCTTGCCGTCTTTGCTGTCCATGCAGTCCTTGCGGTCCTTGGTTCCTCTCTCAAACCAGTCCGTCCGTCCCCGCGCCGCAGACGATGGCGCAGGCGGAGCGGATGCCCGAGAGGGACATGCGGCCCGAGAACAGGGCCGCGATGGCGGCGGCGCCGGACAGCTCGGCGGCGATGCCCGCCTCGAACCAGAGCCACCGCGCGGCCTCCCGCATCTCCTCGTCGGTGACCAGGACGACCCCCTCGACCGTCTCGCGGATGATCTCGAAGTTCATCTCGTCGCTGCGCCGGGGGGCGAGGGTGTTGGCGGCGGTCGAGACGGCGGCGAGCTCGACCACCCGGCCGGCCCGCAGGCTGTCGTGGATCTTGGCCGCTCCGGTGGGCTCGACCCCCACCACCCGGGTGCCGGGGCGGAGGTGCCGGATGGTCGTGGCGACGCCGGAAATCAGCCCTCCCCCGCCGATGGCCACCACCGCCAGGTCGGTCTCGGGAGCGTCCGCCAGGATCTCCAGGCCTACCGTGCCCTGGCCGGCGATCACCTCGCGGTCGGCGAACGGGTGCACGTAGGTCAGCCCTTCCCGGCTGGCCGCCTCCAGGGCGGCCCGGTTGGCGTCGTCCCAGACCTCGCCCTCCCAGACGACCCGAGCGCCCCAGCGCTCTAGCTTCGCCGCCTTGGCCGGCGGCACGTTGGCCGGCAGGTAGATCGTCACCGAGCTCCCCGCCAAGCGGCCGGCGAAGGCCACGCCCAGCCCGTGGTTGCCGCCCGAGGCCGTGACCAGCCCCCGCGCCGCCTGCTCCGGCGGCAGCGACAGGACCTTGTTGGTCGCCCCCCGCGCCTTGAACGAGCCCGTGACCTGCAGGTTCTCGAGCTTGAGGGTGAGACGGCTTCCCGGCTCGCCTCCGGGCAGCGGACCGGCGTCCAGCAGCGGCGTATGGCGTAAGTGCGGGGCGATACGGCGGCCGGCGGCTTGAAGGTCGGCAAGGGAAATGGCGAGAGGAATCATGGGGCGAATGCTATCGCACCGGGGGGCGGAATTGCGGTGAAGGAGGCGTAAGTTCCGCCTTCAGATCCGCTTGACTTACGCCCTTGTTACGCCTAAACTACGCCCATGATGATTTCAGCTCTGAAGACGAACCGGCATGGAGGGACAACGGCTTTGACGGAGAACCCGGCAAGGGATCTCAGTAGGAGATAGCGATCGTGCGCACACCCATTTTGAACGGCCTCGGCCAGGCGCTTCGCTGGCTGCGCGAAAGGCAGGAAAAGAAGCAGTACCAGGTGGCGGATTCCGCCGGCATCACCAAGGGCATGCTGTCCGCCTACGAGACGGGCCGCCAGCGCCCGTCGCTCGAGACCCTGGAGAAGATCCTGGGCACCCTCGGGTGCGACTTGAACGATTTGCACAATGCCATCCAGATCATCAACGGTCATCCGGAAGGCATGCGGCGGCGGGGCGAGGGCGTCGGCGAGGAAGCCGCCGAGCCGTCACCGCCGGCAGCGGAAGGCGGCGCCGGCCGATCCGAGGTCCAGCGGGTCATTGGCCGGAGCCTGCCGGCCGCCGAAGAGAAGGCGCTCGGCGAGATGCTGGACGGCTTCCACAAGTTCCTCCGTTATCTGCACGGCACCATCGAGCAGGCGCTCCGGCGCCGCGACGAGCCTGCCGATGACATCTCCTCGTAAAGGCGCGGATCTCCGCGCCTCTTTTTTTCTACTCTTAGTCTGTCAGCTCGGCAAGTGAGCACATGGGGGGCGAGGAACAGGACGCCGGCCCCGCCCGGGCATCAATGCCCGGGCTACTCGAAAGAGCCCCCTGAAGGGGACTCAGTCGGCTTTAGCCGGCTTGTTTTACCTAGCCCGGGCATTGATGCCCGGGCGGGGCCGGATCGCAGGTCGAATTTGGCCCTCTTCCTCAGGAGTCTGGTGAAAATCTGACGAAGAGAAGACGTCAGGCCGCCAGCCGGCCGCGCAGCACCGTGACGGCCTGACCGCCGAGCTTCAAGAGATCCAACTTTACACCGCAAAGCGCTTTCAGCTACAATCCCAGCTTGTACCCGGCAGGAACTTTCTCCGGAGAGTTTTCGGTTACACTTTGCGGGGTCGGGATCGTACCCACCCTCACAGCCAAAACAGACGCGAGCAGGTCAGAGACAAGGAATGGGACTATCCACCGAGGCTCCTGAAACCGCCCCCCTGGGAGTGCTTCCTGAAGACTTCAGCGGCCTGCTCGCCGGATTCCGCGACAAGCTCGACCGGGTCCTGACGGACTGGCTGGAGGAGAAGCGCCAGGAGGCGGCCGCCGCCGGCTCGCCCGAGACGCTCGACCTGATCGACGGCGTCGGCCTGCTCGCCACCCAGGGCGGCAAGCGCCTGCGCCCGGCGCTGGTCTACTACACCTACCGCGCCTGCGGCGGCACGTCCGACGAGGAGGCCCTCCCTCTCGCCCTGGCGACCGAGCTGCTCCACACCTATCTGCTGATCCACGACGACATCATGGACCACGCCGAGACCCGGCGCGGACTGCCGGCGGCGCACGTGCGCTTCCGCGACGAGCACCAGGCGAACCACCTGCACGGCGACCCCGTGGACTACGGACAGTCGGTGGCGATCCTCTTGGGCGACCTCGCCCAGAGCTGGGCGGTGGACCTCGCGATGGGGGTCGCCGTGGTCCGCGGCTCGCGCGAGCTGGCCCGCTGCTTCGCCGCCATGTGCCAGGAGGTCATCGGCGGCCAGTTCCTGGAGCTGCTGGTGGCCCAGCGGCGGCAGGCCAGCGAGGAGGAGCTGCTGCGGGTGCTGCGCCTGAAGTCCGGGCGCTACACGGCGGAGCGGCCGATCCAGCTCGGCGCCCTGCTCGCCGGAGCCTCCCGCGAGACGCTGGCCCCCCTCTCCCGCTACGGCACGGCGATGGGCGAGGCCTTCCAGCTCCAGGACGACCTGCTGGGGATGTTCGGCGACCCGGGCACCGTGGGCAAGCCGGTGGAGTCCGACCTGCGGGAGGGGAAGTTCACCTTCCTCATCCATCATGCCCTGGCGGCGGCCACACCCGAGCAGCGGCAGACCCTGGAATCCGCCCTCGGCAATGCCGTCGCGACCGGGCGGGAGGTGGCGGCCGCCGTGCGCGTGCTGGAGGAGACGGGGGCGCACACCGCCGTCACGGCCATGATCGACGAGCGGCTGCGCACCGCCCGCGCCGCCCTGGACGAGCTCGCGGGCCTCGCCCCCGAGGGCCGCCTCTTCCTCAAAGGCCTGATCGACTACCTGCGGGAGCGCGAGCGTTGAGCCGTGCCGAGGCCGCCGCCGTCGCCTTCCCGGCGGAGCGGGACCGCAAGGCGGAGCACATCCGCCTGGCGCTCGACCAGCGCATGCAGCTCGGCCACAGCTTCTTCGACGACTACCGCTTCGAGCACGAGGCGCTGCCCGAGATCGACGCCGAGGAGATCGACCTCGCGACGGAGTTCCTGGGCCGGCGCATGGCGGCTCCCCTGCTCGTCTCCTGCATGACCGGCGGCACGGAGACGGCCGGCCGGATCAACCGCAACCTGGCGGCGGGAGCCGAGCGGACGGGCGTCGCCGTGGGGGTGGGGTCGCAGCGTAAAGCATTGGAAGATCCCGCCAAAGCTGATACCTGTCGGGTCCGCGAGGTCGCTCCCTCGGTGCCGTTGCTGGCCAATCTGGGCGCCGTCCAGCTCAATTACGGCATGGGCGTCCGGGAGTGCCGGCAGGCCGTGGACATGATCGGTGCGGACGCCCTGGTCCTGCATCTGAATCCGCTCCAGGAAGCGATCCAGCCCGAAGGACAGTGCAATTTTTCGGGGCTGCTGCCGAAGATCGGCGAGGTGGTGCGGGAGGTGGGCGTGCCGGTCGTGGTCAAAGAGATCGGCTGCGGCCTCTCGGAGGCCACGGCGCGCGCCCTGGCGGGCCAGGGGGTGCGGATCGTCGATACGGCGGGGGTGGGCGGCACGAGTTGGGCCCGCATCGAGGCCGAGCGTGCCGGGGACCTGGAGATCGGCGAGCTCTTCGCCGGCTGGGGCCTCCCCACTCCGGAATCAATCGTGCAGGCCCGCCGGGTCGGAGGCCTGACGGTCATCGCCAGCGGCGGCATCCGCAACGGCTTGGACGCCGCCAAGGCGATCGCCCTCGGAGCCGACCTCGTGGGAATGGCGTACCCCTTCCTCGAGCCGGCCACCGAGTCGCCCGAGCGGGTGGCGGAGAAGATACGGCGCACCGTGCGCGAGCTCAAGATCTGTATGTTCTGCCTCGGCGTGAAATCTATCCCGGAGCTCCAACGCACGAAGCTCCTAAAAGGGTTGTGAGATGAGCAAATTAGCCAAGTCCTTGTCCCCGGCCCCGGTTCCCCTGACCCGCGAGGAGCTCGTCCGCTCCCTGGTCGGGGGCGAGCGCCGGTTCCACGAGCTGCCCAAGGATCTGCCCGCCGAGCAGGCCGCGGAGATCCGCCGCCAGGCCCTGGCGGAGATGACGAGCACGCCGCCGCTGGCCAACATCGGCCATCACTCGCTGGACGTCCAGCGCGCCTCCCACCGCAACTGCGAGAACTTCATCGGCGTGGCCCAGATCCCCATGGGGGTCGTCGGCCCGCTGAGGGTGCGCGGCCTGCACGCCGACGGCGACGTCTACGTGCCGCTCGCCACCACCGAGGCGGCGCTGGTCGCGAGCACCAACCGCGGCTGCGCGGCCCTGCGCGAGGCCGGCGGCGCCGTGGTGCGGGTCGAGGACGTGGGCATGACCCGCGCCCCCGTGTTCCGCACCTCCGGCATCGTCCAGACCCAGCAGTTCCTGCAGTGGATCCAGGAGAACGAGGAGGAGATCCGGCAGGTCACCGAGGCCACCAGCCGGTTCCTGCGGCTGATCGAGGTGCGCCCCTTCGCCTTCGGCACCACCGTCTTCCTGCGCTTCCGCTTCGACACCGGCGATGCCATGGGCATGAACATGGCGACCATCGCCTGCGACCGGGTGGTCAACAAGCTGATCGAGCCCGCCACCGGCGTCCCCTGCATCGGCCTCTCCGGCAACTACTGCGTGGACAAGAAGCCGGCCCACATCAATTTTCAGGAAGGCCGGGGCAAGCGCATCTACGCCGAGATCCTCCTCGACGCGCCGATCCTCCATCACATCCTGAAGACGGACGCCCGCAGCCTGGTCGAGGTGCAGTACCGCAAGAACCTCCTGGGCTCGATCGCCGCCGGCTCGATGGGCATCACCTGCATCGAGTCGCGGGGTCCGGACTCCGTCTTCGCCTCCATCTTCATGCCCGACGTGCCCCTCGGCGCGGTGGGCGGCGGCACCGCGCTCGACACCCAGCGCGAGGCCCTCGCCGTGCTCGG
>Ga0126305_10000092_pt1 | contig 38512 bp, 47 predicted proteins | sample Plot26_FD_92536 | JGI IMG/M metagenome (GOLD analysis project Ga0126305, IMG submission 92536) | Serpentine soil microbial communities from UC McLaughlin Reserve, CA, USA - Plot26 | ecosystem: Environmental > Terrestrial > Soil > Grasslands | place: USA: UC McLaughlin Reserve, Lake County... | reverse complement strand
TCGACCTCGGCCGGCTCGCCTGGGACCAGGACGGGCCGTACGCCGCGGGTGCAGTGATCGTTCTGGCCGGCATCTACGAACTGACGCCGCTGAAGAAGCAACTGCTGCGCCGGTGCCGCAGCCCACACGATCGGGGCGCGCGTGGCGCCCTCGGGGCCGGCGTGGAGAACGGCCTGGACTGCGTCGGCTGTTGCCTGGGTCTGATGGCCGTTCTGTTCGCGCTCGGCGTGATGAGCGTGTTCTGGATGTTGGTGATCGCCGCCGTGATCTTCGTCGAGAAGGTCGTCCCGGACGGACCGCGGCTGACGCGTGTCGTAGGCATCGGCCTGATCCTCCTTGGCCTCTGGGTCGGAGTCTCGCCTTCGACGGTTCCGATGCTGACCGAGCCCGGGCAGTCACCATCCATGGAAATGGAGATGTCGTCCTAGCGCACGTCAGAGGCGCTCTCTCGCGGCGCGCGGCCGACCACTTCAGACTGGAGGCGTGCTCGACCAGCTGTGGGACTGGACCGCCGGCGTTTTCGGGCGGATCGGCGACGTCTCGGTCTACTGGCTCGTGCTCGCGCTCGCGCTCAAGACGGCGGAGTCGGCACTGATCGCCGTGGGCTGGCGGAACATCCTTCGGGCTGCCTACCCGCACTCGGGCCTCTCTTTCAAGACTTCGTGGGGCGCCTCCCAGGGCGGCACTGCGATCAATGCGTTCACTCCGGCGCAGGCCGGAACCGCGGCCATGATCGGCATCTTCCGAACGAGCATCCGCGGATCATCGGTTGCCGGGGTCACGTCGGCGACGGTCGTCCAATCGCTCTTCTTCACCGGCGTGAGCGTCGTGATGGTGATCCTGGCTTTGATCTTCCGTCCACGCACGGTCTCGAAGGGGTCGCCGTCGGACGAGACAGGCGGCTTATTCGCCGAGCACCCAGTCCTGATAGCGGTGGTCATGGTGGCCTTCCTCGTCGCCCTGCGCCTACTCTGGCCGAGGCTGAAACCTCGGCTGGAGAAGACCTGGCACCAGATCAAGGCCGGTGGGGGCCATTCTGCGCGACTGGCGCCGCTATGCGAGGGAGGTCGCGCTTCCGTGTGGCCTTTCCTACTGCTGCCGCATCGGTGTGAACGTCGTCTTCATGGCCGCGTTCGCGATCCCGGTCACGCCCTTCACCGTCTTCATGGTCGCTGCCTCACACATGCTGTCCGGCTTGTTTGCGATCACGCCCGGGGGTGTGGGCCAGACCCAGGCGCTGGACGTGGCCACGTTGCGAAGCCACGCATCGGCTGAAGACATCGCCGCCTTCTCGATCACCCAGGACGCCATCCTCACGATCTGGAACGTCGTCCTCGGCGTCATCGTGATGGTGTGGGCGTTCGGCTTCGGCGCTGCCAAGAACCTGCTCTTCCGCCGCGACAAGCAGCCCGCCCCGGCCTGACTTGGCAGTGGCATCATCGGGCCGGATGGGTCAGCTGCTCGGCTTCAAGAATGTGGTCTTCCCGGCCCGGGACCTTGCGACGAGCGTCGAAGCTTGGACGGCGGTTCTCGGGCAAGAGCCGGCGTTCGTGGGCGAGGACTTCGCCGTGTTCACCGGCGCCGGCGCGGAGGTTGGCCTGACCTCGGCGCCGTGGGTCGATCATCCGCTCGTCTTCTGGGAGGTCGAAAAGATCGAGGAGGCGCACCGAGCGCTCGTTGCGGCCGGCGCGGTCCCGTTGGGCGAGATCGCAGACGGTTCGCTCGCCGAGATCGGCACGGCCGAGGTCACGAACGGTGACCCGACGACTGGAATCGTCGACGTCCCGGGTGGGCGTCTCGGTGTGCTCAGGGCCGCGGACGGTAATCTCGTCGGCCTGCACCAAGCCGTTCCTTTCGCCTAATTTCGCCCAGCAAGGGGCGACGTGCTCGAACCTACAACCGGGTCGACGACGAGCGAGGCGAACAGAAAGCCCTGCGTTTGCGGGGCTTTCGCGCTACGAAGGCGACAGTACTTCGAAACAGCATCTGCCTGGAGTCTACGATGCTGTCGGATTGGGCAACGGCGGCCGAGGACGAGAAAACCCGGCGAGACCCTACGGCGGATCGGGTAGAGCGAACGTCGCGTCATGAGTCGCGAGCGTTGGATGGCCCTCTTTTTCGCTCTTGGGTCGACGTGCTTCCTCATTGGCCCGTTCCCCGGCTACGTGCAGCTGGTCGGCGAGTCGGCTGACGCCATCACATTCTTTATCGGCTCGATCCTGTTCACGGCCGGCGGAGGGCTACAAAGCTGGCTGGCCTGGTCCGAACGGCACTCCCCCGGTGGCGGACGCGCGGCATGGTGGGCCGCCATCATCCAATCCGCCGGCACGCTGTTTTTCAACCTCACGACGTACCAAGCGATGCACACCGCCTTCGCGAGCCCCGAGTACGACAAGCTCGTCTGGCGGCCCGATTGGCGCGGGTCGATCTGCTTCCTCATCTCAGGCGCGATCGCCTACCGCGCCTCGTCGCGTCATGGTTGGTTGCCGGTACGCGGGGGCGCGGGATGGTGGCAGCCGGCAGTCAACCTGCTCGGCTGCATCTTCTTCGGAATCTCGGCTGTCGCCGGCTACGTCGTTCCGTCGACCGGGTCGATGCTCGACCAGGCGGCGGCCAACTGGAACACATCGCTGGGCGCGGCATGCTTCCTGGCCTGTGCGCTCGACACCTTGCATACCGACAGGGTCTCGAAGATGCCACTAGGTCGGCGGCTCCGTGAGCTCGAGCACAGGCTCGAAGCCGACGTCCGGTAGGTCGCCCGGCCGGCGCGGCCACGGTCTGAGCTACGACGCCAGCCGCTCGGCCACTACGACCCTCCGGGAATGAATGGTGGCCCCGACACTAGTGCCGGGGCCAACCAGACTTCGGTTATCTTCGGTTCGGGTTGGGAGGAAGAGGTGTTCTGTTCGGGTTGCAGAAGAAGCCCGGATTCGCCACGTGCGGATCGACGAGACCCAGCTTGAGCTCCTGCCCGTAAGACTGCGCTTGGGTACCCACGGGACCGTCTATCTGGTCATTCAGTCCCGAGAAGGAGCACCACGACCTTCCCTGATTTTGATCAACGTTCTTGCCGCTTCCGGTCACCTCGCCGGCCAGAGCCGGTCCGGCACCGAGAGCCGCAACCGCGGCTGCACAAGCTGCAGCCGCAAGCAAGGACTTCGTCCTCACCATAGTGTCACTCCTTTCTAGAACGCGCGTCCAATCGTGACGCGCGTTCGTCGCCGCAAGACGCCGAGACTAGGACGGTAAAGGCGCCTGGTCAACCGCCCAAACGAGGGGGCTTTGCGTTCTACGCTACGGAGATTGAATCGACGCGATCTCCGCTCAGGTGAATCGAACGGGGGAGTGGGTCGACGTTGACCGGTTCCGCCAAGAGTGCGTTCCAACGACTAGAGGGCCGGGTGACGATCCGAACGCCCCGGCGCTTGCCGCGCCTCCAGGCCCTCGTGGGCCTACTGAGCCTCAGCCGCGCTGGTGGCGGAACCGGGCAGGTCCTCAACGACCAGCGCCGGAGGCTGGTCGGCATCGTCGGGGGCGGCCACTCCGAACCTGCATGCCAGGCGCCACAGGTAGGGGCGACGTACTCCGCAGAAGCCGCAGGCACCGCAGAAGCCGCAGCTGCCAGCTTCGAAGCACCTCGCCCCACCGACGAAACGGGGCACCCGGCCGATTGGTTACGCGGGCTCGCTCAGCGCCGGTGTTGCACGGCGTTGCTATTTTTCGCCCTCCTGGCGCCGTGGGCGTCTTCGATGTGGAAAACAGAAGGCCCGTTTCCGGGGGCCTTTGCCCTACAGGGGCGAACAGGACTCGAACCTGCAACCCCGGTTTTGGAGAGGGATCGAGGCTGATCGATGGAGTCAGGAAAGGCATGGTCACGCGGTTCGGGGCGTCTCCGATCAGCCCAGATCAGCTGAGAGGCGGCCCTTCCCACGCCCCGCTCGAGCCTAGGACGCCAACACCGGCGCGGCTACATGGCAGTTCCGGCCAGGTACTAGACGGACGGCCGCTAGACCTCGCAGTCCGCAACGACGAAGATCCCGACCGAGTGACAAGCAGGATCTTGCTGGCAATGCTCGCCGGAGCCACTCACAGCCGTAAAGCACCGTGACACAGACGAAGACGGCGGCGTAGAACGCGAACCCGAGAACCTGCGACGACCGAGACGCTGATCCGGCTACAGCGTCGTCCCTAAAGCCGCGTTCGACGAGGAACGCAACGGCGAAAGGAACGGCATATCCGGCTCCGACGGCCACCGTGAAGGCAACGTCGCCTCCGCTTCCGGCGACGCGACGTAGCGCCGCGATCAGCCGGACCGTGGCGCGCCTGATCATCGGTTTGGTCCGCCCGCTAACCGCTGCTTGCTCCTCGAACCGGGTCACTGCAGAAGTTGTGCTCTCACCGACCGCAGATCATCGGCACGGGGGATCCGGAAGCTCCTCGACCCCTCCGCATCCGGCCGCCCCGATTGCCCGGCTCTCGGCAGCTACGCGACGCTGCCGCTCCGCTCGAGGTAATCCTTGAGGCCCATCGCTTCGATCTCGAAATCGTGGTCCTCCCGGAGCCCGGCGGCACATCGCGAGAAGCGGCCCGTCGTCAGTGACGAAGACGTCGCGCTTCTCGAGCAGATGCGTCTCGACATGCACGCGGTCCTCCGGGCCAGGCGGTTTCCCCTCGTGAGACTTCCAGGCTGGCGACGACGTCGTCCCACGCTTCGCGGAGACCCGGGACGAACGCGCCCGGCAACAGGTCGGGACCCGGGAACGTCGCCTCGGAGGGGTAGGCGAGCTGGCGGGCTTCTAAAACGCCCTCGTCCCTAAACACTGCGCGGAGCTGCTCGGCGAGGTCGCCTTGTACGTCTAGCCGGTAACCCTGAGGCGTGCTCACGAGCTCGACGTCGCCGCGCCGCGCGAGTGCGAACAGCTTGAGCGCAAGGTGATGCCGCGGGCGACATTCGTCGAGGAAGTCGCGCGCCACTGTCAGGTCGATCGTGAGCCGGTCGGTCGCGACAGCCTAAGTCCGGCCCAAAGAAAGGCCCGCCGGAGCGGGCCTAAAACGCTATCGCTTTGCGCCAGCGATGACGTAAGCGGGGCACAAGACAGGAAGCTTTCTGGTCAAGGTGACCCCTCCGTTGTCGTGGTGAGGGCGAGAGTAGCTGGCGCGGCGGCGAGCAGTCCGATAAGCGACCGAACGAGCAGGTCTGGCGAGACGAGCGCGGCTCGGGGCTCAGAACGCTCGCGCCAGCCGCAGCGCGACGAGCCCGAACCGCGTTCGGCGTCGACGAGCGCGAGCTCCCCGAGTGGCTGTATTCGACCCGCGGGGAGGCTGCATGACGGCGCGTGTCGCGGCCCGCTCCGGCGCATGCCGTCGGCGTGGTTCGCTGAGTGGCGAGCAGCGCGAAAAAACGCGACGCTCGAGCATCGCGCGTTTTTTTAGACGAGGCAGCCCTGACTCCGCCGCAGTCAGCTTTTCCCCCTCCGAAGCGGGGAGAGTAAACCTTTGACGGACACGTACGGAATGTGGCGTAGAACTCGGTAGAGGCCGCCAGCATCGGAAGTTTTGCTCGGACAAGTGCCGCTACCGCTTCCGCGACCGGTTGAAGTATGCGGCCGATCCTGAAGGCGAGCGAGAGAAGTCGCGTCGCTACTACCAGGCCAATCGCGAGAACGTTCTGGCGCGGATGCGCGCGAAGCGTGAAGGCTAAGACGGCTTCTCGCGGCTATGGCGGGCGGCATCAGGCGTTGCGCCGGAGATTTGCGGCGATTGTGGAGGCGGGCTTGGCGTCGTGTTGGCGGTGCGGGTTGCCGGTCGATCCGGGGGAGCCGTGGGATCTGGGCCACGACGATCACGACCGGACCGTGTACACGGGGCCGGAGCATCGGGCGTGTAATCGCGCGACGGCGTCTCGCCGGCGGCGGACGTCCCGCCGATGGTGAACCGCCTTTTACCGCGCTGCGGTGATCCGTCGCAGCATGAATCGACCGAACTCATGTCCACGAAACGTCGCGCGGCCATGAAAGCCGCCGCCCGCCAGCTCCAGCTCGTCCACGAACGCTGAGAAGGGCGAGCGGTAGCGAAGGTTCAGGCCGTCCACTTCGAAGGGAACGCCGGGGAGCGGTCCGACGCGCGTCACGCCTCGCGCGCCGTCGATCTCCTTGCGAACGGTCAGAAGCGGCGGGAGCGCGCCGCCAGTTCGGATCACGTTCCATAGTCCGTCTAGGTGGGCCACTTGTCGGTGTTTCCCGGGCGAGGGCCCGCGTATGCGTCAGCGGGCTCTCTCTGGGAGCTGGCCGCCCCTTTTCGCCCGTACCCAGGAGCAGTTAAGCGTTTGTAAGGGGTGCCCTAAGACTCTCAAGGCGAAAGTGGTGAGCGGTTACAGTCCTGAATCTATCGTCTGCGGCCCACATCTATAGGGGGTGAGGCATTGACGACGAGGGGGGAAAGGCCCGACGGTGTCGAGCCGGTCAGTCCCGAACTCGTGCTCGTGGACCCGGAACTGGCTGGCCGTCTCCGCGGGTCGCCGGGCGAGCACGCAGCAGCGTCCGCACCACGCGTCAGCGCATGGACGGGGAGGCGACGGCTGAGAGCGGTACTTGTCGCGGCCCTCGCGGTCGGCGCAGTTGCTTCGATTGCCGCCGCGGTCTCATCACCAGGTCCTCCCGCGGCAGCCGCCCAGTACGCCGAGAAGGTAACGATCTGTCACCACACGCATTCGCAGAAGCACCCGTTCGTGACGATCACCGTTTCGGGCAATGCGCTTGCGGCCCATCAGGGCCACGGAGACACGATCGGTCCATGCGCGGCTGTTTCGACGGTCAATCGGGCGGCGTCGCATGGAAAGAGCGGACAGCGCGGCAAGAAGGGCGAGAAGGCAAAGGTGCCCGCTGGAAGTTCACGCGGTCACAGCGGAACCGCCCCAGGCCGAGCTAAGAGCTCGCAGGGGCACGCTGGAAGCGCAGCTGGCCACTCGGGAACGGCGCCAGGCCGCAGCGCCAACGCGCCTCGCCACGATACGAGCGCGCCGGGCAGCTCCGGGACGCCACCTGCGCACGGCAGCAATCCGCCCGCGCCCAGCGGCGCGGCCCCTGGTTACAGCGGCACGGCCCCAGGTCACAGCGGCACGGCCCCTGGTCACAGCGGCACAGCGCCAGGTCACGGCGGCACCCCGCCCGGTCAGACAGCGAATCCACCCGGGAATTCTGGAAACGCGCCTGGCCACGGCGGGACTCCGCCCGGGCAGGGCAAGAAGTAGGCGTGAGGCCCCCGCTTAGCGGGGGCCTCCGTTCCTCCGAGGCCTAAGACACGCTCAGCGAACCAGTTCGGTCTCAATCGATAGATGGCAGGACCAAATGGAACATTCACCTTCAGGCTCGAGCCGGCGGACGGCACAGCGGCCGACCCGCCGACGTTCCGCGGCCTCCCGGGAATTGGCGCGAGCTCGTCTTCCCGCCCGTCTATCCGACGAGGGGCAGCTAGCGCGGAAGAGCTGCCAAACCGTGCGCGTCGAGCGCCGATCCCGCGGCTGCGATCATGGCGGTCGTGAACCAGGTGCGGACCGACAGGTGGCTCTGGGCGGCGCGCTTCTTCAAGACGCGCGGTGCGGCGACCGAGGCCGTCCTCGGGGGGCGGGTACATGTCAATGGCGAGCGCGTGAAGCCGTCGAAGTTCGTCCGCGCTGGGGACACGGTCGAGCTGACGATTGGGACGGCGCGCTGGACGGTGGCCGTGGTCGAGGTCGCCGAGCGCCGCGGGCCCGCGAGCGTGGCGGCGACGATGTTCGCCGAGACGCCCGAGTCGCGCGCCGCGCGCGAGCAGCACGCGCTCGAGCGCAGGCTCGCCCGCCCGCTCGGAGCCGACCTCGGCGCGCGCCCGACGAAGCAGGCGCGGCGCCGGCTCGACGCTCTGCGCCGCGCACGGCGGCGCAAGCGCTGAGCTCCGCGACCCAGTCAGCTCTCAAAGCGTGCAGCCGGCCCGCTGCGACACCTTGCGCCTGCACGCAGGGAAAAGCGGGCGGCCGCTCGCTTCCCACCGGATTGGTTACCGGCTAACAGCCTCGTCCGCCGCCCGCCCCTCGAGCCTAGTAGCCGGGCTCGACCACAAGCACCGGCATAGGGTCACTGTCCAAGTTCTCTTCGAGGCGGCTCCCGAGAAATCGGAGAGATCGTTCGCTGCCGAGCGGGATCGTGTCGCCGGCGTTCCATGAGGTTCGCGGGAGGCTGCGAAACGTCCGCGGGTCGGCGGTTGTCCCGGTCCTCGTGCTCGAGCTTGTAGGGTGAACGCCATTCGGTCTCCCTTCCGTCTCCGGCTGGGACCAAGGCGCCGCGAGCCTATCGCGTGGCAAGAACCGGCGCCGAAACGCAGCCGAAGCGATCACAAGCCGCTGCTTCGATCGCATCGGGCTCACCGATGGGCGAGCGGGGTATTTAGCTTAGGTGGGCGATCGCCCGCAAACGGCCGCACACCGTTTAGGTGCTGACTAGCTCAGCGCTCGCGCCCGCGTTACGCGAAAACGCCGGCCAACCGCAAACCGTTGAGGAGGAGAGATGACTGCAGTCGGCCCGCCGGACGCCCCGCGAGCTAGCGAGCGAGCAGAGGATCGGCGCGTACTGATCTCACAGCGAATGCACGCCATTGCGCCGGGGAGGCAGGCTGGGACGTGGGTTGCTGCGGGCGCGATCAATGACGCCGGAATCGCGACGGCAACGTCGGTCGTCGTAGAGCACAGCCGCGAGAAGGCACTTGTCAAAGCGACACACGTCCTCACGAGCGTGGATGGGACGCTCACGCTCGAAAGCCGCACATGGCTTCGACCGTTTCCGCTGCCCGCGGTGCCGCGTGCGATCGTCGAGGGGGCGTGGGAACAGGTGGCCGGGACAGGGGTTTACGAGGAACTCAACGCCCGAGGGAGGCTGCACGCGACGGTTGACCAGACGACGCGCGAGATCACCATCGTTCGCGACGGAAGCGCCGTCTAAACCACCTCGAGCTTGCTTAGCTGCTAGCCCGAGTGGAAGGCCGGCAAGCTCCGTAACGTCTGCCGCTATATTCGAGCCTCCGTATCTGGGTCGGCCCTCAGGCGTAGTCGAGCCAGTGAAAACGCTCCCCGTCCTTAAGGTCCGAAGCCGATGGGCACCGCTGTCCGGAGCGACCAGCCTCACCCGGATGCGGACGCCGCGCGGCGCTAGGCGTCGATCGTGATGTGGCCGGGCTGAGCTGCGACCCGCTCAAGCCACTGGGTGATTGCAGGGTAATCCTCGAGCTCGAAGCCGCCCTCGTGGGCGACATGCGTGTACGCATACAGCGCGATGTCGGCGATCGAGTACGCGTCACCGGCAAGGAAAGCATTGTTCTCGAGGTGCCGTTGCATCGCGTCGAGCGCCCTGTAGCCGGCGGCGCGGCGCTCATCGAGTCGATCGGCGAATGCTTCAGGCCGCCCGGAGTAAGCGACCCAGAACCGAACAACAGCGAGCGCGGGTTCGTGTTCGTACTGCTCGAAGAACATCCACTGCAAAACCTTCGCGCGGTCGTATCTAGCCTCGGGGACGAACTGCGTACCTTCGCCGAAGTACCAGAGGATCGCGTTCGACTCGGCGAGGGGGCGTCCATCGCTGAGGACGAGCGTCGGAACGCGCAGCGCTGGGTTGAGGCCGCCGAGGATCCCGGGGCGATCGGAGCGGTCGACGACGTCCACCGTTCGGCGGTCGTACGGGATGTCGAGGTGGGCAAGAAGCAGCCGCACCTTGTAACAGTTGCCCGACACAGGGCTGTCATAGAGGAGCACCGTCACATCTCCGAAATCGCAGTTTTCTCGGCTTGTCGCGGATCTTCTCACTAGGAGGTTTGGCTGGCGCTCTGAGACGCTCGCCGTGCACAGTGGGCGCCGCTTACGACGGAGTTCGCGGCCATGGTGGTGCTGACGGTCGCCATCCTCATCGCGGCTGCGATCTCTGATTCGCTGAACGACATTAGGACACTGGTGACAGTCATTGGTGCTGCGTACATCGTGAGCGGCATTGCAAAGGCTGGCACTGGTCATTCCGTAAGCCGGGGACGCGGTCGAAGCCGGACGTAACGCCGTACTGGGCCAGCGCGTCGCTGTGGCGTTTCCTTGAACGCATCTGCGCTGCGGTGGCTCTGGTCCACCGGCGGCAGAGCACGAGAACCGGGCCGTTCAACGCCGCCAGCTCGGCGTGTTGAAGCAGCTGGCGGTCGAACCGCGTTTCGCGCGCGCACCAGGGCGGGAAGGGGCGTATCAGCCAGCAACCGACGAGGAGCCACATGGCTGAGCCAGTACCCGCCGGCAGCGACGTTTCGAGCGGAGCCTACGTGTGCACGAACTGCGGCTACCAGATCGACGTCGGATCAACCCAGCACCTGCCGCCATGCCCGCAGTGCAGCAACGGCGAATACACGACGGTCTCGGGCGGCGATAGCCGGGACGATCCCTATCCGGACCGCAAGTAACTGGGCCGCCGCGGAACGTGCCAACGCCGGAGAGGACGCAGAAGACACATCTCGTTCAGGGGGTCTACTACCTCGCGACGGGCGTCTGGCCGGTGTTGCACCGACGCAGCTTCGAGGCGGTGTCCGGAAGGAAGCATGACTTCTGGCTTGCTGAGACGGTCGGCTTGGTCACGGCCGCTGTCGGCCTAAGCCTTTGCCTAGCAAGCCGAAGCAAGACCCCGTCGCCCGAGGCGAAGCTGCTGGGCCTCGCGGCCGCGGCAGGCTTCGCTGCGATCGATCTGAGGTACGGGCTAACGCGAAGGATCCGGCCCGTCTATCTGCTCGACGGCCTAGCCCAACTCGCCTTCATCCGGACTAGTACGGGGTTCGGCCCCGGCTAACTGTCGCGATCTGTATGGGGAACGCGACAGTGCGATTTGTCACATGAGGGACCGGAGGCTGGGAACGGGACGCCGAACTGAGCCTATCGCGTAGAGCGGCGACCTTGGGCAGCGGCCACCCGTACTGCAAATTCGGCCGGGTGTGGAGATGATTGGTCATTCGTCATATCGTTGAAGGTCGTGCCAGCACTCACGAGACTCGACGCGGTTTTCGTCGTGCGGATATAGGATTCTCGTCCGTATTTCTCGAGCAGGGGAGGGTTATCTTGAGACGTCTTGTCGCATTTGCGGCCACTGCGATCGCGGCTCTCGCGCTAGCTGGATCAGCGAGCCCGCTGATCGGCGGCTCGCCGACTGGCACCTCGCAGTACACGAACGTCGGCGCGTTCGGCGTGGTTATCAACGGCACATTTTTCGAGGTCTGCAGCGGAACGCTGATCGAGCCGAACGTCGTGCTCACCGCCGGCCACTGCACCGTTTTCTTCGAGGAGTTAGAAACACGTGCCACGAACCCACTGAACGTCGTCTTCACGCTCGATCCGTCACCGACGGCGTCCTCGTCGTTCTACGACGCGATCGAGTTCTTCACTCACCCCGACTACGTCGATGAGCTGCGCGGCAACTCGAAGTGTGGCTTGTTCGGCCAGTGCACGACGGACGTCGGGCTTGTGGAGCTGGCGACCGCATCGAGTGTCGCGCCGGCCGAATTGGCTCCATTGGACTACGTCGATACCCTCGACCTGAAGACGCAACTCTTCACGATCGTGGGATACGGCGTCGAGGGGTTCGCGAACGCGAACACGGCACTGGGGCCGAACGGCGGCACGCGGAAGTTCGGGACCTTCCAGGCGATTCCTGGCCAGGACGTCACCAGCGATTTGTTCCTCAAACTCTCGGGTCGCCAATTCGACACCGAGACCTGCTTCGGTGACTCGGGCGGGCCCGTCTTCGCCAACGGGTACCTCGTCGCCGTCGTGTCCTTCGGGCAGAGCTGGGTGTGCGCCTCGATGGGGTACTACACTCGCGTCGACGTTGAGAGCGTCTCGACGTGGATCGCGACCACGATCGCCGAAATCAACAGCGACTAGCCGGAGGCGCACCCGATAGAGCGCAAGCGGAAGAGGCCTGTTCGCGCCAGGCCTCTTCCGCACTTCGCGCCACGGCCGGTCGCGTCCGGTCGACGGGCGTCCCGTCCGGATGCTCGAGCTTGCAGGTGATGATCGGCATTCGGTCTCCCTTCCGTCTCCGGCTGAGACCGAACGGCGAGGCGAGCGTATCTACTGACGCAGGGCCTCGGCTGGAGTGCCTACAGGGCCAGAAAGGGGCCTCGGTCCGCTGAGTGCGTACACCCAGAGGATCAACACCTGGACGACCGAGAACACGAACATGAGGATGACGCCGGCATCCAGCGGCGGCTGCATCAGAACGAGCGACACAACCGTTCCCGCTGCAAAGAGCATTGCGACGAGCCACGCAAGCGACGAGCGGTGCCAGAGCCGCCAGGCGACGAGCGCCTGGATTCCGACGGAAACGACGAAGCCTCGGACGCTCGTGTAGGGGTTGCCCGGCAGCAACACCGAGAGGTCTACCAACGCCAGGAGGATCGCGTAGGCGAAGACAAACTGACGCGCAGAGGAATCGGACATCGCACACCGGAGGATACGAGGCGTGCACGTCCCCACACAAGAGGCCGGGACAAGGCAAACCGCTCCTTAGAACGCCGCGCAGATCTTCCCGACAGCGTTCACTGCGGGGGCAGCCTCGAAACTCGTCACGATCGAGGAAACGGGAGAGCGCATTACTGACGAGTAGCTGCTTTGGGCCGGGTGGCGAGCCGAACGCCTAGGACGCTTCCCATAACCGGCCCTCGACGAACCTAGGGAATCTCAGCTGGCGGTGCTAGTGGCCGATCCGGTCAGGTCCTCAACGACCAGCGCCGGGTCTGAGGTTGGAGGTGGGACTCGATAGCCGCCCGTTCCGCGGCAGTCCTACACGCTGCGTTCGCCGTAGTCGACCCGGGCCTCACGCGCAATCGCTCTGATAGCGGCGCCGCGATCGTGTTTTACGTGCGAGTGATCGAATGCCACGTTGAGAGAGAGGCCGGCCGCTATCGCGACATGATCAGTCCAAACGAAGCTGATTCGGCCTCCGGCCCCTCTTCACAAGGGTGCCCAGACAACGCCGCGATTAGCAGACCCCCGGCGACTACCCGGTTATGCTCAATCCGGTCTACCCACTCCGAGAGCATCACCGGCACACGATCCGCGTCTCACCGGCACACGATCCGCGTCGATCGACACCGCTACTGCCGCCCGCCGGCGCTCACGTTCGGGGCGTTCGCCGAGCGCTGGGTCGATGAGCACGCCGAGGCCAGGGGACTGAAACGCTCGACGCAGAAGGGCTACCGGGCGATCGTCGAACAGCACCTGAACCCGGCGCTCGGCCCGCTGAAGCTGGCGAACCTCGACGTGGACCAGCTGGAGCGCTACATGGCCCACAAGAGCAGGGCCGGCCTGCAGCCACGCACGATCAACCGGCACCTGAACGTGCTCTCGGCGCTGTTCAAGACGGCGCTTCGCCGCGGCCTCGTCGTCGCGAACCCGGTCGCGCTCGTGGAGCGGCCGCGGGAGCCGCGGCGGCGGTGGACGATCCTGTCGCCGGCCGAGGTCGGCCGCATCGACCGCGCATTCGTCGAGCTCGCCGACGAGGCCGAAGGCGCGGATCGGACCTGGATCGAGCAGGCGCGGGTCGTCTTCCTGACCGTCCTGTACGCCGGCCTTCGCCGGGGCGAGATCCTCGGCCTGCGCTGGCTCCACGTCCAGTTGGCCGACCCGGAGGGCGCCCGGCTCGAGGTCAGGGAGACGGTCGTCTACGGCCGGACCGAGACGCCGAAGTCGGAGCGGGCGGAGCGGACGATCGCGCTCGGCCCGAAGCTCGCCGACGAAGTGTTCCAGCACCGCGCCCGTACTGCGTTCGCCGGCGACGGCGAGCGCGTCTTCTGTCATCTGGAGACGGGCGGCGTGCTCGACCACAAGCGGTATGCGGCGACGCTGAAGGCGGCGCTCGCCCGGGCGAGGGTCGATAAGCCGCTGCGGCCGTTCCACGACGGCCGCCACTCGTCGATCACGAACGCGGCCGCCGCCGGAACCCCGCCTGCGGCACTGCAGGCCCGCGCCGGACATTCCGACTACTCGACGACGCAGCTCTACATTGACCTGGCCGGCGAGACGTTCCGTGCTGAAGCCGAACGCCTCGAGCAGCTGCTCGCCGGAACCGAAGCGGTAGAAAAAACCGGTAGAAACTAGCCCCGTCGTCGCCTCCCGAGAGAACAGAAAGGGCCGCGTTTGCGGCCCTTTCGCCCTACAGGGGCGACAGGACTCGAACCTGCAACCCCCGGTTTTGGAGACCGGTGCTCTACCAAATTGAGCTACGCCCCTGGGCTTAGGTTCGATTGTAGATGCGCCATTTCGGGCACATCCCCTGCATGACCGACCAGCCGCTCGAGGACCGCGAGGACGCCGAATCGGAGGAGCCCGAAGCCGAGGACGAGGAGGAGGACGACGAGTAGGCTCGCGGCGTGGCCAGGGCAGCTCAGCGCCGCGCACAGGGCGTCTTCTTCGCCTTCCTGACCCTCTTTTTCGCCGGGATAGCGGCGACTGCCTACCGGGCCGGAACAGGCGTCGAAAGCTGGGTGGTCGTCATCGCTGCCGGCGTGCTGGCCCTCTGGATGGGGGGGCTTGCGATCCGCACATTCCGCTGGGCTCGTGAGGAGATGGCTCGTTAGCGCCGTATCCTTCCCTAGCTCGTGAGCTCGCAGGTCGACGACACCCAGACCCTCTGGCGCTCGTTTCGCGCGAAGCCGGACGACAAGGCGCTCCGCGATCGCCTGATCCTCACCTACGCGCCTCTCGTCAAGTACGTGGCCGGCCGGCTCGGCAGCGGGCTCCCCGCGCACGTCGAGGAGGAGGACCTCGTCTCGTACGGGCTCCTCGGACTGATCGGGGCGATCGAGCGCTACGACCCGGACCGCGACGTCAAGTTCGAGACATACGCGATTGCGCGGATCAAGGGCGCGATCATCGACGAGCTGCGGTCGCTCGACTGGGTTCCGCGCTCCGTCCGGGCCCGCGCGCGTGAGATCGAGCGCGCGATCGCGACCCTCGAGGCGAAGCTCCACCGGCCGCCCTCGGACGAGGAGATCGCGCAGCAGGTCGGGATCACCGTCGGGGAGCTGGAGGACAGCCTGACCGACATCTCCCGCTCCTCGATCGCGGCGCTCGACGAGCTCTGGACGATCGGCGGCTCCGGCGGCGACCAGGTCGCCCTGATCGACACGATCGAAGACACGGAGGCGCCCTCGCCGGAGTCCTCGCTCAGCGCGACCGAGCTGAAGGAAGCGCTGGGCGAGGCAATCGCCCGGCTGCCCGAGCGGGAGAAGCTCGTCGTGACCCTCTACTACTACGAGGAGCTGACCCTGCGCGAGATCGGCGAGGTTCTCGGCGTGACCGAGTCGCGGGTCTCCCAGCTGCACACGAAGGCGATCCTGCGCCTCAAGGCGAGGCTCTCCGGCGCGTCCCGCGCCGAAGCAGAAGCCTAGTTTGAGCGCGCGCGACCCGGACGACGTCGCCGCGTACGAGCGGGACCTCGCCGAGGTGACGATCGGCGGACCGTGGCCGCTGCCCGGCCCCGTCGAGATCCACGACTACGACTCGGACTGGCCGCGCCTGTACGAGCGTGAGGAGGAACGGATCCGCGCCGCCCTCGGCGACCGGGTGATCCGAATCGAGCACGTCGGCTCGACGTCAGTGCCCGGTCTGCCAGCCAAGCCGCTCATCGACGTCGCGCTCGAGGTGCCGGACTCGGCCGACGAGGCCACGTACGTGCCGGCGCTGGACGCCGCCGGTTACAGCCTGCGGATTCGGGAGCCCGACTGGTTCGAGCATCGCCTCCTCAAGGGGCCCGACACCGAGGTGAACGTCCACGTGTTCAGCGCAGGCTGCGAGGAGGTCGACCGGATGCTCCTCTTCCGCGACTGGCTGCGGGGGAATGCCGCCGACCGCGAGCGCTACGCCGTCAAGAAGCGAGAGCTGGCCGGCCGCGAGTGGAAGTACATGCAGCAGTACGCAGACGCGAAAACGTCTGTCGTCAACGAGATCATGGCCCGCGCGACCGGGGAGGAGCCAAACCCGCGTCGTTAAGATCGAGGGCTCAACGACTCCGAGGAGGACCTGTACGCATGGCCGCAGTCGAGCCCGGGAAGATCCGCAACGTCGCCGTCACCGGACACCGTGGGACGGGGAAAACCTCGCTCGTCGAGGCAATGCTCTTCCAGGCCGGGGCGGTCAACCGGCTCGGATCGATCGAGCAGGGCTCGACCGTCGCCGATTGGGACGAAGACGAGCAGCGCCGGCAGATGTCGATCTCCGCTGCCCTCTGCCACCTCGAGTGGCAGGGCCGGAAGATCAACCTGATCGACACGCCCGGTGAGCCGAGCTTTCAGGGCGACACGATCTCGGCGCTGAGGGTCGTCGAGGGCACGCTGATCGTCGTCTCGGCGGTCATGGGCGTCGAGGTTCAGACCAATCGCGTCTGGGCGAGGGCGGATGAGCTGGGCCTGGCCCGTGTCCTCTTCGTGAACATGCTCGACCGCGAGCGAGCGGACTTCTACCGTGTCCTTGAGCAGCTGCGGAACACGTTCTCGACCCGCTGCGTCGCGGTGCACCTCCCGATCGGCGTCGAGCACGAGGTCAGCGGGATCGTCGACCTCCTGCACATGAAGGCGTACACGAGCCCGGAGGGAGGCAAGGAGTCGGCGCCCGGCGAGGTCCCCGCGGAGATGTCCGACCAGGTCGCGAAGTACCGCGAGCAGCTGCTCGACTCCGTCGTCGAGACCGACGAGAGCTTGATGGAGCGGTACCTCGACGGCCAGGAGCTCTCCGACGAGGAGGTTGCGCACGCGCTCAAGGACGCAGTGACGCGCGGCGAGATCTTCCCGGTCGCCTGCGGCGTCGCGACGAAGAACCTCGGAACTACCGCGACGCTCGACCTCCTCGTCGAGGGCGTCCCGTCGCCGGCGAAGAAGGACTTCGACGTTCACATTGACGGCGCCGAGAGCGCCGCCTTCGTCTTCAAGACGGTGGCCGACCCGTTCGCGGGCCGCATCAACGTCTTCCGGGTAATCGAGGGCAAGGTCGCTTCGGACTCGACGCTCGTCAACTCCCGCTCCCACAACAAGGAGCGGGTCGGCCAGCTGCTGACGCTCCAGGGCAAGGATCACGACCAGGCCGACGAGTTCGGCCCCGGCGACCTCGGGGCGGTGGCGAAGCTGAAGGATGTCCTCACCGGCGACCTCCTACTCGACAAGGAGACTGGCGCGGAGCCGCCCTCGATCGAGTTCCCCGAGCCGGTGATGAGCTTCGCCATCTCACCGAAGGCGAAGGGCGACGAGGAGAAGCTCGGTACCGCCCTCCGGCGCCTGCACGAGGAGGACCCGACGCTGATCATGCGTCGGGACCAGCAGACCGGAGAGCAGCTGCTCTCCGGTCTCTCGCAGATGCACGTCGAGGTGGCCGTCGAGCGCGTGAACCGGCGCTTCGGCGTCGAGGTCGATCTTCGTCCGCCGCGTGTGCCCTACCTCGAGACGATCCGCAAGGAGTCGAAGGGCCACGGCCGCTACAAGAAGCAGACGGGCGGGCGCGGGCAGTTCGGCGACTGCCACATCAGGCTCGAGCCGCTCGAGAGCCACACGGGCTACGAGTTCGTGGACAAGATCGTGGGCGGCGTGATCCCGCAGGGCTTCCGGCCGGCCGTCGACAAGGGGATCCAGGAGGCGATGGTGCACGGCGAGCTCGCAGGCGCGCCGGTCCAGGGCGTACGCGTTGTGCTGGTGGACGGGACGTACCACAACGTCGACTCCTCCGAGATGGCCTTCAAGATCGCTGGCTCGATGGCGTTCAAGGAGGCGTACTCGCAGGCCGACCCGGTGCTGCTCGAGCCGATCATGGAGGTCGACGTCACCGTTCCGGACGATGCCGTCGGCGCCGTCAACGGCGACCTCAATTCACGGCGCGGCAGGCTCCACGGCATGGAGCCGACCGGCAGCGGCATGACCTCGATCAAGGCCGAGGTGCCGATGGCAGAGATGCTGACCTACTCCCAGTCCCTGACCTCGATGACCGGCGGCCGCGGCGACTACCACATGCACTTCGCGCGCTACGAGGAGGTTCCGACGCACGTGGCTCAGAAGGTCATGGCCGAGGCGGAGAAGGAGAAGGAAGAGGTCAAGGTCTGAAGCACCGGCTGACGCATCGGGGTGCGGAGAAGCGCGCCGAGCGGGAGAGGCAGACCGGGCTCGCTCCGGACGACGAAGCGGCGCGCTGGCTGGCGGAGCACGATCCGCCGCCCGAGCCCAAGACGCCGAAGTCGGCGAACAAGTCCAAGCATGTGCACCGCTGGCGACAGCGGCGCCTGAAGCCCTAGGGGGCTGTGGCGCGCCGCAGCGCGCCGACGTACACGCCGATCAGGACGAGCGGTCCGCCGATGAGCAGCCCGAGTCCCAGGGGCTCGTCGTCGAGCCAGGTGGACAGCGCTACGGTGACGACGGGGATGAGCACGAACTGGTACGCGGCGCGGGATGCTTCCCAGTACCGCAGCACCACGAGATAGAGCACGAAGACGATGACAGACCCGACCGGTACGAGATAGGCGAGCGCGAGCCATGTCTCCGCTTGGCGCGGGAGCTCGAACGTCTCTCGGGCAAGCATTGAGCCTGCCAGCAGCAGCACTGCGCCCGTGCCCATGCCGACGGCGTTCATCGCCACCGGATGGACGGGCGGGAAGCGGCGGACCAGCACGGCAGCCTCGGCGAAGCACAGCGCGCTTCCGACGAGGGCGAGGAGGGAAAGGGCCGACACGTCGTCCCGCAGGGTCGCGTTGGAGATCACCGCGATTCCGGCCAGGGAGAGGAGCCCGCCGATCACCGCGCTGAGGCGAATCCGCTCCTGGCCCTGAAGGACCACGAGGAAGAGGGTGGCGAGCGGGACGAGCGCCAGCACGGTCTGCCCGAGGCCGGCGTGGACCTCGACTAGCCCGTAGTAGGCGAGCGCGAACGCGCCGCCGATGCCGAACGCCCCGTAGAGCATCGCGCCGGTCAGCGCTCGGCCCCGCGGGACGCTCACACGCAGGAGCGCCATGATCGCTGCGAGGAACGTCGCGGCGAGCGCGAAGCGCAGGCACGCACCCCACAGAGGGTCGAGCTCGCGGTTGCTGTAGCGGATCGCGACGGCGTTTCCGCCGGCTAGCACCGACATCGCGAAGAACGCGGCGAGCGCCGTCCGTTCGTCGCTGCCGTTCACGCGCCAACACTACGAGCAGGCGCACGGGCTGAGGGGCGGGCCGAAGCCCGCCCGCCAAACCTCGATGGGGAGGGTTCGGAAATGACTGCTAAGCCGCCGGGCCGCGCACCCCGGGCGACGAGCGCCATTCCGCAATCCTCCTAGACCGTGGCGGTCGCCTCCTGCGTCTCGCCGGCGCCGCTTTCGCGGAGCCGCTTGATCAGATCCGAGACGTCCGCGAGCTCCTGCTCGAGGTCGCGCTGGTACTCCTCCAGCCGCTCGAGGACGCGCTCGCGGTCGTACCAACCCTGGCCGATGCCGTGGTGGCGGCGAAAGCCGCGGTGTCGATGTCGTCTTCCGTGCATGTTCACCTCCTCTCTCCGTATCTCGTGAGGAATCCGTCCAGCCGCGTTTGCGAATCTCGCAACGCGCTAGCCCACTGGTCGAGGAGCGCGCGCCCCTCGTCCGTCAGCTCATAGATCCGCTTGCTCGGGCCGGCCGCACCGTCGTCCCATTCCGAGCGGACGATCCCGTCGGTCTCGAGCAGACGGAGGAACCGGTAGAGGTTGCCCATGTCCACGCGCTCCCCGGTGAGCTCCGGGAGCTGCTCGAGCAGCTCGTAGCCGTGCACGGGGCGCTCGCGGAGGAGCAGCAGGACGGCCGGCTCGGCGAAGCGCTCGACCCGCGCGCGCACCTCGAAGTCGCCCGGCCCGATCCGCCGCCGCACCCGCGAATGACGGTGTCTCCTCATACCTGTAAAACACACATGTAGATCACCAGCGTAGCTGGCCGGAGCCCCTCGGCGCTGGGCTAAGATCGCCGCTTATGCAGATCACCGGGCAGGCGGTGAGCCGCACCTGCGCCATCTGCGACCGGAGTCTTCTCCAGGGCGAGCGTGCGGTCAGATATGCCCCCGACGGGGGCGAGTACGTGGACGTCTGCCCGCTGTGCCAGGAGATCGCGGATGAGTACGGTTGGCGCAAGGAAGGGAGCCCGACCACGCCGACGGTTCCCGTCCAGCGACGGCGGCGTCGCGGCCTGCTCCAGTCGATCTTCGCGCCGCTTCAGTCAGCTCCCGAGGAGACCGTCGCGTCCGAGCCCATCCTCCGCAGGCTGAGCGAGCCCGAGCTCCAGACGGTCGAGGCCGCCGACCTCTACAACGCGAGCGACTACCGCCGCACGATCGGCGGCGTGTCCAAGAGTCTCGGCGAGCCCCGCGCGAGCATCCTCCCGCTGGCGGGCGTGAACCAGGAGCTCCTGATCACGATCGCCTGGGACATCACCTGGTACCAGTACCGCGTCTCGCCGGAGTCGGCGCAGCCGGTGAAGCTCGAGGCGCGCGGCCACGAGCTCGGTGACCTGGACGGCGCCTTCCAGGCCTGGAACGCGAGGATCCAGCCTGACGGCAGGATCGTCCCGCAGATCGCGCGCCTGTAAGAGGTTTTCGGCGAAATAACGGCTGTGCCGCCGGGCCGAGCTGCTCGCCTCCAGGACGGCGTCCTCAGTCGCGCCGGTATCTCAGTCGATACGGGCGCTCCCTGCGTTGCCTGGAAACGAGCATCGCACCCCGACGCCGAGCGCCATTCCGCCTAACCCTCTAGCGTTCGCCGAACGCGTCCCTAAGATGCGACGCAGAGCACGATGATCTACTGCGTCATCCCAGCCGAGCTCGCAGACGAGCTCTTCGACAAGCTGACCGAGTACTACAAGACCAACCCGAACGTCGAGGTGATCGTCGACCGGCGCACCGGCCCGGACCGGCGAAAAGGCAAGAGCGCGGGCGGGAAGCGCGAGGTCCGCGACCGCCGCCGTCCGCGGGCTCCCGGAACCTTCCTCAACACCGACCCACCCGAGTAACCTAGGCGCCGTCATGGCGCTGCTCGGCTCGAAGACCTTTCAGAACTACATCGCAGGCGAGTGGACCGACGCCGCCTCCGGCCAGACGTTCGAGTCGAACTCACCCGCGAACGGCGACGCGATCGGCACCTTCCCGCTCTCCGGCGAGGAGGACGTCAACCGCGCGGTGGCCGCCGCGAAGGAGGCGTTCGAGGACTGGCGTCTCGTCCCGGCGCCGAAGCGGGGCGAGATCCTCTTCCGCTTCGGCGAGCTCCTGCGCGACCAGAAGGAGGACCTGGCGCACCTCATGGCGCGAGAGATGGGGAAGGTGCTCGCGGAGGCCCGCGGCGACGTCCAGGAAGCGATCGACATGGCGTACTACATGGGCGGCGAGGGACGGCGCCTATTCGGCCAGACCACGCCGTCGGAGCTCAGGGACAAGTTCCAGATGAGCGTCCGGATGCCGATCGGCGTCATCGGCGTGATCACGCCGTGGAACTTCCCGATCGCGATCCCCTCCTGGAAGACGCTGCCGGCGCTCGTCGCCGGAAACACGATCGTCTTCAAGCCTGCGACGGACACGCCGACACTCGGTCAGCGCTACGTCGAGTTGATGCTCGAGGCCGGGCTGCCGGGTGGCGTCCTCAACGTCGTTCACGGCGGAGGGGGGACGGTCGGTGAGACGCTCGTGCGCCATCCCGATGTTCGCGTGATCTCGCTCACCGGCTCGCGCGCAACCGGCGTCGCCGTCCTGAAGGCGGCGGCCGACGGGCTCAAGCACGTTCACCTCGAGCTCGGGGGAAAGAACGCGATCATCGTCCTGGACGACGCCGATCCGGACCTGGCCGTCGAGGGCATCATCTGGTCGGCGTTCGGCACCTCGGGCCAGCGGTGCACGGCGGCGAGCCGCGTGATCGTCCAGCGGGGAAACTACGAAGAGCTCCAGGGCAAGCTCGTGGCGGCCGCGGAAGGGCTGAGGCTCGGCTACGGCTGGGAGGACGAAACCGACGTCGGCCCGGTGATCAACAAGCGCTCGCTCGAGAAGATCCACTCATACACGGAGATCGGCCAGGAGGAGGGGGCGAAGCTCCTCACCGGCGGCGAGGTGGCGACGGGGAACGGGCTCTCCGAAGGCTTCTACTATCGGCCGACGATCTTCGGTGACGTCGAGCCCGGCATGCGCATCGCCCAGGAGGAGATCTTCGGCCCGACGACCGCCCTCATCCCGGTCGACTCGTTCGACGACGCGATCCGGGCGGCCAACGGCGTCAAGTACGGCCTCTCGTCCTCGATCTTCACGCGTGACGTGAACAAGGCGTTCCGAGCCATGCGTGACCTGGACACCGGGATCACGTACATCAACGCCGGCACCATCGGCGCCGAGGTTCACCTCCCGTTCGGCGGGACGAAGGACACCGGCAACGGCCACCGCGAGGCCGGGCAGGCGGCGCTGGACGTCTTCACGGAGTGGAAGTCGATCTACGTCGACTACTCGGGCCGGCTCCAGAAGGCCCAGATCGACGCGGCCGAGTAGCGCTGGACGAGCCGGTCGATCTCGCGCAGAAGCTCTCGACGTTCGACGAGCATTTCCAGCCTCGGGTCGTCGGCTACTACAACGACAACAAGATCCAGGTCGGCAAGATCAAGGGCGAGTTCGTCTGGCACTCGCACCCCGACACAGACGATTTCTTTCTCGTCCTCAAGGGGCGGCTCACGATCAAGCTCCGCGACGGGGACGTCGAGCTCGGCGAGGGAGACCTCTTCGTCGTCCCTCGCGGCGTGGAGCATTGTCCCGTAGCGCATGAAGAGGCGCACATCCTCCTGATCGAGCCGCGCGGGACGCCGAACACGGGCGACTCCGGAGCGCAGGCAGCGCCCGAGCGCGAGATCTGAGCAGATGGAAGTTCGCCTACTGGGGACCGGCGGCTGGCTGCCGACGGACGAGCGCGAGACGGCGTGCATGTATGTCCGCTCAGGGCCGGACGTGCTGCTGCTCGACGCCGGGACCGGTGCGCGGCGGCTGATCACCGAGCCCGCGCTGCTCGCGGGCGTCGAGCGTTTCCACGTCGTCCTCTCGCACTTTCATCTCGACCACGTGATGGGGCTCGTCGCACTTGCCGGTCTCGACCTGGAGCGCCAGATCTGGATGCCGGCGCGCCTCCTTGCCGGCCTGCCGGCCGACGAGGTCTTCGAGCGTCTCGTCGGCCCTCCGTTCTTCACCGGCACCGATGTCGTCGGCACGCCCCGCGAGCTCGAGGGCGACTGCGAGCTGGGTCCCTTCAGGATTGAGATCCGCCTTCAGCCTCAGCATCCCGGCAAGACCATCGCCGTCAAGGTCGATGGGAGGCTCGCCTACTGCACCGACACTGCGTACGACCCCGAGAACATCGAGTTCGCACGGGGCGTATCCATCCTGCTGCACGAGTCGTTCTGGTCCGGCGAAATGACCGACGACCCCAGCCATACGGCGGCGGGCGAAGCGGGCCGGCTGGCGGCCGAGTCCGGCGTCGAGCGGCTCGTGCTCGTCCACATCAACCCCGAAGATTGCGACGACGCTGAGCTCGCCATCTCGGCCCGAGCTCACTTCGCGGCGTCCGACGTTGGCCGTGACGGACTCCTCGTTATGTGAAGGTGAGGATGTGGTGCAGCTCGACGTCGATCCCGGTTGCCGTGCAACGAGTGAGCGTGCAGATCCCGTCGCGCTCGTCGAAGCGAAGGACGAGCGCGTCCATCGTGTCGTCGGCGCCGTCGAGCTGGTCGAGGCGGAAGGTGAGCGACGAGGTCTGCTCGCCGGACACGAAGAGCAGCCGGCCTTCAACGTTGTTCGCGCGGCCGAATTCGTGACCCTCTTGGAGCGCGAACTCCCAGTTGGCTCGCGGCTCGGCCCATTGTTCGATCACATCGGCGAGCGAGGCGAGCGCTTCGTCTACGTCGACGGACACTGGTGTGTCGGCCCGCTCCTCGGGCGTCGGCCTGGGCATGACCTCGAGCGTCGGCACGACGGTTCTCTGCCCCCGGCTGGTACACCCCAAACGTGAACAGGAAGCTGGTCGTCTTCGTGCCCCGCGAGGCGCTCGACAAGGTGCGGAGGGCGCTGTTCGACGCTGGCGCCGGGCGGATCGGCGAGTACGAGCACTGCTCCTGGTACGCGGCCGGAACGGGCACGTACCTCGGCGGCGAACGGTCGTCGCCGACGATCGGCGAACGCGGGAAGGAGCAGCGCGTTTCCGAGCTCCGCCTCGAGACCGTCTATCCCGAGGAGCGGCACGACGAGGTGGTCGCCGCCTTGCGCGCCGCGCATCCCTACGAGGAGCCGGCGTTCGACATCTACCCGCTGCTGTGAAGGCGACGCTCTGGACGGACGGGGGCGCGCGTGGCAATCCCGGCCCGGCGGCGTACGGCTACGTGCTCGAGGCGGAGAACGGCACCGTCCTTGCCGCACACGGCGAGGCGATAGGCACCGCGACGAACAACGTCGCCGAGTATCGCGCTCTGATCGCCGGCCTCGAGAAGGCGGCGAAGGTCGGGGTGGACGAGCTGGAGGTCGTCTCGGACTCCGAGCTTCTCGTCAAGCAGATGCGCGGTGAGTACAGGGTCAAGAGCGACACGCTGCGCGAGCTCTTCGAGCAGGCCTCTGACGTTGCGGACCGACTCGGTTCGGTGCGGTACACAGCAGTCCGGCGGGAGCACAACGAGCTCGCCGATCGCCTCGTGAACGAGGCGCTCGACGCCAGCCGCTAAGAGCGCGTTGACCGGCGCTCGCGCCTAGTCGTCTAGGCCAGCACGACCTACTCCTTGGTGGAGTCTTCCCCACTCTTCGGGCGCTGTTCCTCATCCCGAACGCGAGCAACGGTCTGCGTAAGGCCGGGCGGTTCGCCCACAGCGCCGGCCTTGTGCGACCTAAGGGGACGTGGAAGTGGGCAACAACGCCCCGCGCCCAGACAACGAAGTACATAAGACAAGGGGGAGACTTTATGGTGAAGTCCCTACTGATCGGCCTGTTGGCAGTGCTCGTCCTCGCCACGGGAGCCACGGCTTCCGGGTCGAAGGAGCAGACTCGTTACGTGGACCGCCTCTGTGTCTGGGTTGAACAGGGCGGAACGCCGGACACGGCCTGGGATCTCAAGGCTGTCAAGGCGTACACCGCAACCCGCAAGATCTGCATCGTCGGCAAGCGGGGCAAGCCTGGCAAGAACGGCAAGAACGCTCGTGCCGTCAGGGGTGCGGCTGGCGCCGTTGGTCCTGTCGGTCCGATGGGCCCGCAAGGGCTCATGGGCACTCCCGGTGCTCAGGGCCTCCAGGGCATCGCTGGCCTGAACGGCGAGAACGGTGCCAAGGGCGAGACCGGTGAAACGGGTGCCACTGGTGCTGTCGGGCCTCAGGGTCCCGCCGGCCCCGAAGGCCCGATGGGTCCGATGGGTCCGAAGGGTGACACCGGCGATGCCGGAGCCACAGGTGCTACCGGAGCTGCTGGTCCCACAGGCCCGAAGGGTGACACCGGTGACGCCGGAGCGACTGGTGCCACCGGAGCGGTCGGCCCGATGGGTCCAGCCGGCCCCAAGGGTGATGACGGTGCCAAGGGTGACACTGGTGCAACGGGCGCAGTTGGTCCTGCCGGTCCTATTGGTCCCCAGGGCCCCGCTGGACCTCAGGGTCCTGCCGGCCAGGATGGCCAGGACGGCCTCGATGGCTCGAGCATCATCACCGTTGCTGGAGGTACCGCCTCCGGTGAGAAGCAGTTCACGGTGACCTGCCCCGCCGATCACGTCGCACTCAGCGGCGGGTTCAACATCCAGGGTTCGGTGACGGCTTCGTATCGCTCGAACGCCGCCGGCGACCCGACGGGCGTCACGTCGTGGACAATCATCCAGTCCTCGGGAGCTGCGCTCTCCGGGACGGTCTACGTCTACTGCGCACCTAGCTCGTAAGCGCAACGTCGACAGCGGGAGGCCCTCTGCGGACGGGCCTCCCGCTAGTCGCCGTTCGTCCCATGGCGCGGCGCGTGACCTGGAGACTGGTGTTGATACCCTGACTCGGCTACTCGCGGATGTAGCTCAGTTGGCTAGAGCGTCTGCTTGCCATGCAGAAGGTCGTGGGTTCGAGTCCCATCATCCGCTCTCCGAAGAAGCCCCGCTAAGGCGGGGTTTTCTGTCGGGCAGTCGTAGTGGTGGCCGGCGCGGCTGTGCCCCACACGAACCTAAGGAGTCTCAGACGGCCGCGCTAGTGGCCGACTGCGCGATCCTGGACAGCGGCGGCGGCGACCCTGCTCGTCGTGTACGTCGTGGCGGGCTAGCAAGCCACCAAGCAAGGTGCGAGTAACGCCGCCACACTCAGAGCACTGGCGGCGAGGGATGTCGCGAAACAGCATCGGCATTAGACCCCCTGACTGCTCGGTCGCCCCGCCGGCCCCTGCGGGCCCCGCTGACGATGAACGCGATCCAAAGCCTCGGCGTCAGGCCGTCACCGCTCCGCTTGAGCGGCTCGTACGTCTCGTCTTCGTCTTCTTGCCAGCTTCTCACCGCGGACCGCACGGTAGCTACGAGTGGCCGGATTCCGACCACCCCATTGGGTCATTCACGAACTGTTTACCTCCGCGGAGGTGAGCCGGAAAGGGAGCCGGAAGGGGCCGGGTGACGATCCGAACGCCCGGGCACAAGACTGCGCCGAATTAGGGCCGGTGGCGGCGGCCCTCCCACTGCTCCCGCGTCATCTCGTACTCCGCCTCGCCTTCCTCGACGCCCTCCACCGGCGCCGTGTTGGAGGTGGGGAACGTCCGGACGTAGGTGAGACCTACCCGCTCCACCACGGCCCGCGCGCCTGTGTTTGCCGTCATGGTCTGGGCGATGATCCGGTCGAGCCCGATGTCGTCGAAGCCGTAGCGGACCAACTCACGCGCCCCCTCAGAGGCGAGGCCCTTGCGCCAGTGACGCGGCAGCAGCCGGTACCCGAGGTCGGCTACGCCCGGGTCGTCGGGCTGGTCGGGGCCGTGCGCGGGCTGAAGGATCCACCAGCCGACGAACTTGCCGTCGACGAGGCCGACCCAGAAGCCGAGTCCGTCCACCTTCTGCGCGGCCGCCATCCGCCGCGCGTGGCTCGCTACGACCTCCTCGCGTGTGCTGGCCCGACCGCTGAGGTAGCGCATCACCTCGAAGTCCGAGTCGAGCTCGACCTCCCACTCGAGGTGCTCGTCGGCGAGCGGCACCAGCGTGATCCGCTCTGTCTGCAGCGTCTGCTGGGGCATGGACTCGCGCCAAGGTACTGAGCGCCCGAGGATAGAGACGGCCGCAACCGCTTGCCGCCCACGGTCTTGGTCGGCGACTAGTAGCAGTAGGAGGCCCAGGTCAAACGGCGGAGAGCCTCCCAAGTCTCTTCGGTCAGAACAAGGCTGTTAGCCATGATCACGACTTGACGGTCGCCGCCCTCGCTCGCCAGGGCGATAGTCGTGTACCCGGCGGTGGTCCCGATGTGGCCCCAGGCAGGGACACATGATGTCTCTGCCTTGCCCATCATCAGAACAACCGCGTCTAGGTGATTGTCGAGCGTCTTCAGCTCAGGCACAGTTCTTCGAAGAAGCTAACGCCCTTCCGGACCGGCTACCTAATCTGGTCGTCGTGATAAAGCACGCCGCGAGTTTGGTGGCGGTGGCCTTCGTCCTGGCCGGCTGCGGCGGCTGGGAGGGCGGCAAGTCGCCTGGGATCCAGACCGTCCTCCATATCAAGGTGTGGCCGCAGGGCAACGACCGAGGAGCGTTTCGAGAATGGAGGCTCCACTGCGATCTCGCAGGTGGAACGCATCCAGCGCCCGAGAAGGCTTGCGAGCAACTCTTCGCCCTGGCCGATCCCTTTGCGCCCACTCCTGGCGACGCCGTCTGCACTCAGATTGACGGCGGCCCGGCCATGGCCGAGGTTGAAGGTCTGTATCGAGGCGAGACCGTCGACGCGGAGTTCACGCGCACGGACGGCTGCGAGGTTGCACGCTGGGACCGCCATGCGTTCTTGTTTCCGGTAAAGCAGAAGATCGTGCGTTCGAGTCCCACCATCGCTTTGGAGGAGCCCCGCTAAGGCGGGTCTGAGGAGCGGGACACGGCTGGGTCGAACCCCGGGACATCGGGGGTCTCCTTATCCAGGCTGCGCGGGAGCTCCGAGCGCCGCGCGGGCCGCGGCGACCTTGGCCCGGCGGGCTTTCGTCAGCTCCTGAACGAAGATCTGGATCGTCGCTGCGAGCGGAACCGCCGTGAGGGCGCCGAGGACGCCGAGAAGCGCGCCGAAGAGCGTGACGGCGACGATGATGAAGAACCCCGAGAGCTCGACGGCTTTGCCCTGGATCTTCGGCGTCAGAATGTTGTTCTCCACCTGCTGGTAGACGAGCAAGACGACGAGCATGATGAGTGCCGCTGTCAGCCCCTGCTCGGCCCAGAGCGTCGGGACGAGGATGACCGCGGCGATGGTGGCGCCGATGTTCGGGATCATGTCGAGCAACCCGGCGATCACCCCCAACCCGACGGCGTAGCTCGAGCCGAGCAGCCACGCCGTGACCCCCTGCGTCGTTCCGGCGATCGCGGCGATTACGACGACACCGATCGCCCAACGCGAAATCGAGGTCGTCACCCGCTCCCACACTCCGAGCCAGCGGTCGTCTTCCCCCGGCATCAGGACGCTTCCCAACGCCCGTTTCAGGTTCGCGACGTCGCTCAGCAGGAAGATGCAGATGAACGTGATCGTGAAGGCGATGAGGAAGCCGGAGAAGAAGTCTCCCGCGATGCCGAGGACACCCGAGATCGCGTCCGGCACCGACGATGAGACCTCGTCGGATCCTGCCTGCACATTCTCGGCAGCCCCGCTGTCGCCAAGCCATGAGAGCTCGTCGGAGTCGCGTAGCTGCTCGACCGTCTGCGGAAGATCCTGGAGAAAGTCGCGAACGCTCCCCACGAGCGGAACCAGGAGGAGCAGTGCGAGCACGAGCACCGCGACGGCCGTGCCGAGGACCGTGATAGTCGCCGCGAGCCCGCGCGACATCCCCGTCTTCGCCATCAGAAAGCGGACGGGATACTCGAACACGAGCGCCAGGAAGATCCCGATGAACACGATCAGGAAGGTCTCGCCGATCGCCACGAACGCCGCGAGACGCCTGCCGCGGCAGCGACCAGCAGCACGGTTCGCATCGGCAGCAGCAACTCGGTGCGGCGTGGCTCGGTCATGGGAGGTGGGGGGCGTTCACGTAGTCGGGAGACTCAATCTTGCAGTGGCCGGTGGACAGCCCCTAACGGCAGGACAGGCCCCTGCGAGCGCGAAGCGCACCGAGATGCAACAAGAGTCGAGGCTCGAACGTCGCATCGACAGTGCGATTGACCGCGCCACCACGCCGCGCGGGGCTGCGGTCGTGATCGCAGTGGTGTCCACCGTGATCACACTCGCGGCCGGATTTCTGATGACGGTCGTCGACCACGAGAACTTTCCCTCGATCGGATCGGGGCTCTGGTGGGCCGTCCAGACGACCACGACGGTCGGGTACGGCGACCATGTTCCGACGACTGTCGGCGGACGGCTGGTCGCTGCATCGGTGATGCTGTTCGGGATCGGCTTCCTGACGGTGATCACTGCCGCGATCACGAGCACGTTCGTTGCGCGATCGCGAGGCGAGGTGGCGACGGCTGCAACCGCGGAGCAGTTCCGTCAGATCGACGGACGGCTCGAGCGAATCGAGGCCGCTCTGAAGGATTCCTCGTAACGCACCAGGGTTACCTGACGGGGTTCACACTGATTGGATGATGATGCGCCTGGAGGCGATGGCGACGATCGGGACGGACACCATGGGAGACCGGAGATGAGCGAGACCGCCGTCGTGCAGGCATCGTCCGTGCACCCGTTCCACGAGCCGTCTCGCCGGAGGCGCCTGCTCAAGGTCGGCGCATGGCTCGTCGGCACCGCGCTGGCGATCGTCGTCCTGAACCTGCTCGGGGTCGACGTGGTCGGCTGGCTCCAGGACCTCTGGGACGAGATCAAGGACGTTCCGACCGGCTACATGGTCGCGGGACTCGCCCTCCAGACCGGCCAGACGTTCTTTGCCGGCCTCTCGTACTACGGCATCCTGCGCGCGGCCTATCCGGGCCAGGTCGAGTTCTGGCCGATCGTGACCGCCTATGCGGCCGGCGTGGCGATGAACAACTTCCTGCCCGCGAACATCGGCACGTTCGTGACGCTGATCATGTTCGTGGCCATCATCCCGGCCTGCACGTTCGCCGGGGCGATCGCCGCCTACCTTGTCCAGAAGATCTTCTTCACGATCGCAGGCACCTTCGTCTACCTGTACCTCTTCCTGTCCGTGCCCGGATCGTTCAAAGAGAACCTCGGCAACATCTCCGAGAACCCTGTGACCACGATCTTCATCGTTGCGGGCGGGGCCTTCTTGATCATGCTCCTCGGTCGCGTCTTCTGGAAGCAGGTGAAGAAGCTCTGGGCGCAGGCGAAGCAGGGCGGCGTGATCCTCTCTCGCCCGAAGGAGTACCTGACCCGCGCATTTCTGCCGTCGTTCCTCTCGTGGCTCTGCAAGCTCGCAGTGGTCGGGATCTTCCTGGCGGCCTTTGCGATCCCCGTGACGTTCGAGTCGATCATGTGGATTGTCGGATCGGGCTCGCTCGCGAACGTCGCCTCGTTCACGCCGGGTGCGGTCGGCATCACGCAGGCCACGAACGCGCTCGCACTCGACACGTGCTGCGACGTCGCCAGGAGCACCACGATCGACTACTCCACGGCGCAGCAGCTGATCACCACCGCTTGGAACATCGTCCTCGCGATCGTGCTCGTCGTCTCGGTCTTCGGCTGGACGGGAGGGAAGCTGCTCGTCTCGGAGTCCTACACCGATGCGAAGGTGAAGGTGGCCGAGCAGAAGGCCCAGCGCGCCGAGAAGAGGGCGGAGAAGCGGGCGGACCGCGAGGAGTCGGGGCGAGGCCTGCTCCGCGGGCGGCGCGACGGCGAGGCCGGCGAGCACACCGCTCCACCAGCAGAACCTGATGTCTAGCCGGCTCGAGCCGGCCTACGGCGAGTCCACAGCCTGGAAGCCCGAGCGCCCGCGCCTACGGCTATTCCCTCTCCTCGTCTCGTTGCTGGGCACCGGCGTCGCCCTGATGGTCGCCGCCGGGGTCCTCCCGGGTGTCCACATCGACAGCTTCTGGGGCGCGCTCCTCGTCGCGGCGATCGTCGCGGCGCTGAACGCGATCATCCCGCCGCTGCTCGCTGCGCTGCGGCTGCCCCTCACGCTGGTTCTCGGGTTCCTGCTCGTACTGATCGCGGACGCCGCCATCCTCCTCATTGCGGACGCAGTGACCGACGGGGTGCTCAGGGTCGACAACTTCGGCTGGGCTCTTCTTGCCTCGTTGGTCGTCGCAGCCGTCAGCGTGGTGATCGCCGTGCTCGTCGGCGCGGACGACACCTCCTCGATCCGAATTGCGCAACGGATCGCGCGCCGTCAGGGCGTCATCGCGAGCACCGACGTCCCCGGGATCGTCTTCCTCGAGATCGACGGGCTCGCATTGCCGGTGCTCCGTCGGGCGATGCGCGACGGCAACGCGCCGAACATGGCCCGCTGGCTCGCCGCCGGGACGCACCGCCTGGCGGAGTGGGAGACCGATCTCTCGTCGCAGACCGGTGCCAGCCAGGCGGGGATCCTGCTCGGCTCAAACGAGGACATCTCGGCCTTCCGCTGGGTGGAGAAGGAGACCGCGACGCTGATGACCTGCTCGGCACCGCAGGACTGCGCGGAGATCGAGCGCCGGCATGCGACGGGCATCGGCTTGCTCGTGGACGGCGGCGCCAGCCGTGGAAACCTCCTCTCCGGCGAGGCAGACGACGTGATCCTCACCGTCAGCCGGATGGAGGCTGAGAAGAGGTCCAATCCCGGCTACCGGGCGTTTCTCGCCAACGGCGACAACGCGACGCGCACACTCGTCCTCTTCATCTGGGAGGTCATCCTCGAGTGGACGTCGGCCCTGCGTGCGATCCGCCGGGACGTGCGTCCGCGCGGTCACCGAGGCGGCATCTATCCGTTGATGAGGGGAGCGCTCTGCGTCTTCGTGCGCGACCTGATCGTCTCGGGGGTCCTCACCGACATGATGCGCGGCCGGCCCGCCGTCTACGCGACGTTCTCGAGTTACGACGAGGTTGCTCACCACTCGGGCCTTGAGCGCGCCGACACGCTCGAAGCGCTGCGCAAGCTCGACGACCACTTCGGACACGTCGAGCGAGCCCGGCGATATGCCCCCAGGCCGTACGAGATCGTCGTCCTCTCCGACCATGGGCAGACCCAGGGTGCAACCTTCAAGCAGCGCAACGGGTACGGCCTCGACGAGCTGGTCGAGCGCTCGCTCGCGCGCGGCGCCGTGGAAGGGATTGCCGGCGGCGACGAGCAGAGCTCCATGGTCGGTCACGCATTCACCGAAGCGACCGGCACGAAGAAGAAGCGACCCAAGAACGACGTCTCCGATCGGGACGCCGTCGTGCTCGGCTCGGGCAACCTCGGCCTCGTCTACCTGATGGAGGAGCGCCGCCGTCTGACGCTCGAAGAGCTCGAGGAACGACACCCACAGCTCGTGCCCGCGCTGCGGGAGCACCCGCACGTCGGCTGGCTGCTCGTCCGGTCGTCAGAGCACGGGGCGGTTGTCCTCGGAGCCCGCGGCGCCCGATACCTCGAGGACGGCCGCGTCGAGGGAGAGGATCCGCTGGCGCCGTTCTCGCAGCACGCGCCGCAGCATCTGCTCAGGACCGACGGCTTCGCGCACGTCGCCGACATCATGGTCGGGAGCTTTTACGACGCGGATCTCGACGAGGGCTGTGCCTTCGAGGAGCTGATCTCGTTCCACGGAGGCATCGGCGGGTTCCAGACGCGGGCGTTCATTCTCCACCCGACGCACCTCGAGGTCCCGAAGGGGCCAATCCTCGGCGCCGCAAGCGTGCACGGCATCCTCGCGGGCTGGCGGCAGCAGCTCCAGGGAGGCGCGATGCAGACTCTTGCCGAGCATCCGGTCGGCCACCCGGTCTAGCGGGCGCCTCGCCGCTCAGGGATCGCCACCGGGCGACCCTAATGCGCGTCTAGTCTTTGGTCGAAGGGGGTTTCGTGGCGTTTTCTGCTCTGTGGCGCGCCGCGAGCGTCGCGGTCGTGGCGCTGGCGGCGTTGGCGATCGTTCCGCTCGCGGGCTCGGCGGTTGCCGGCGACCGTTGCACGGCGTCAGGTAGCAGCCTGGCCGTGATCGACTGCGCGGATTGGCCCCGCGCCGCATCGCTCGACCCCAGGTACCGGACGGGAAAGCCGCGGCTCCGCCTGAGCTCTGCGGCGCAGATCCCGCGCTGTCGGGCCACGGAGCTCGTCTTCTACGCCGCCCGCGACTGGCTCCGCCTGGCGCCGAAGCTTGCGGAGCACGCGTCGCCGTGCGCCGACTACTACATCTCCGTTCCGCCGCTCGTCGCGGACAAGACGATGCCGCGCCCGAATCAGGCGTGGCGCATCCGGGCGCTGGGGCCGCGCTTCCACGCGCTAGCTGAGATCCACTGGGCGACCTGGCAGCACTGGGTCCACGCGACGGGCCGCACGTGGTTCGACGCCGGCGTCGAGGCCCGGCGCCGCATGGCTGCAGCCGGGTACGACGTCGGGCAAGGCGATACGTGGGCCGTCAACGAGTTCCCGTCGAGTGTCCGGCGCGGGCTCGGCAAGGCCCGGGAAGATGCGCGCGCCTTCGTCAGCGGCCTCTACGAAGGGGACGGGCGTCCGGCGCAGGGCGCGGTCTTCGTCATCGGCGTCATGCATGGGACGAAGGACGCCTCTGTCTACAAGACGACGATCAAGTCGTGGCTTGGTGACGCGCCGTTCTGGCTGGACATGCAGCGCACCGTCCGCTTCTGGGCGCAGGAGGTCTACGGCGACGCGCGCCGGTGGGGTGTCCCCGGCGCTGCGCCGGAAGCCCGGCGCGAGTACCTCAACGACTTCCTCCAGCACGCCGCGAAGCTCGGCGCCGTCGCACCCAACCCGTTCGGTGCCGCTCGTGCCTTTCTTTCGTACGCCCACACGCCGATCGGGAACGCCGGCTGGCAGTGGCCGGCCGGGCTCGGCTGGACGATGGTCTCGGGCGACCTGATGCGCCACTTCGTGTCGTCGCAGACCTATGCGCTTCGCAACTTCGCATCGACGAGATCAGGACCAGATCGCTTCGGGTTTGCCTGGGCGCCGAACAACGAGACGGGCCTGGCGAACGCCGAGTTCGTCTCTCAGACTGGACAGCTGCTGGACCGGCTGGGGATCGCCCTGCGGGACTCCGGCGGCGAGTGGAGGCCCGACCCGGGGATCCAGGCCTGCGCCGCACTCGGGCTCGAGTGGTGCCGCGCCGACGTGGAAGGCGCGACCTTCACGCAAGCGTGGCGGATCTTCTCGGCGTGGAACGATCTCCGCGGCGGTCCAGGCGTCCACCCGCGTCTGGTCACCACCGTGCGGTCACTCGTGCGGCGCAGTCGTCGCTAGGCCGCTCAGTAGCGCTCGCCCGTCATCCGGTCGATCTCGGCAGTTCGCGGCGCGCCCGGGTCGCCGGCGCCGTTGACGAGGAAGTAGATGATCGTGCCGAGGATCGGGAGGATGAGGATGAGGAGGATCCACGCCGCCGTCTTGCCTGCCGTCCGCGAATGCCTCTTCCGGATGATGTCGACGATCGCCGCGATCCAAAGGACCAGGATGAGAACGCCGAGAAGCCACCAGAACCACGCCATTTCTGCTCCTTCTGCTGGAGGGATCCACACGTAGGCTACGGGCCTAGGCGGATGCAGTGACTCATCCGCTTTGGATGATCGCTCAGCCGCAGGTTCGGTCCAGGCCCGCAACCGCTTCGCTCTCGAGTGCCGTCAGGCCCTCATGTCGCCCGAAGAGAGCGAGCGTGCCGCACAGGAACAGGGAGAGGACGCGCGCCCGCAGCAGTTGGTGCTCGGTCACCTCGCCGTAGGCCCCCAGGAACGCTCCCCGGCTCTCAGTCGGCAGCGACGACCAGAAGAGCGTTAGGTCGTCCGCCGGGTCGTTGCGCGAGAGGTCGATCCAGTCGATCACCGCCGATGGGGTTCCGTCTTCTCCGACGAGGAGATGCCGGAGGTGGAAGTCGCCGTGGCAGACGCAAACAGGCATCGGCGGGGGATCCGCTCCGCCTCGACGAGGAGCTCCTCGACGAGAGGCGGCGCGTGCCAGAGGCGCTTACGCCCGAGCCTGTCCATCCGGTCGCGAGTCCTCTCGACGCGGAATGGCATGTCGGCGCGCCGGACGGGGTCGAGCGGAAGGTCGGCGTCGAGCTCGAGCCGTGGGGCGTCCGAAGGAACCCGGCCAGCGGGAGGGCAAGCCCCGCACGCGCGTCGTCGTCCAGATCCGCCTCCGCGAGCTCTCGGCCGGGGAGAAACGGCGCTCCATAGAACGGCCAGCGGAATGCGTCGGACGGCTCGCCGACGAGCGTTGGCACCGGGATCGGCAGGGGCAAGCGCGGGGAGGTGGGCGATCTCGTTCCGGAAGCCTGGAATGACCATCTCCTTGCGCGGGAACCTGAAGGTCCAGCGCTCGTCCACGAGGTAAACGGTGGTGTCCCAGCCCTCGTCGAGGAGCTGGAAAGACCGCCCCTCGACGTCGGGGAACTGCTCGCGGATCAGCCGCCGGGCGAGCGGCTCGTCGACGCGGATCTCCGGCGCCCACTCGTGCACCGGGCGCTAGGGGCCGGTCTCTGCTCCCTCGACGGGCGGTCCCTCGATCTCCAGCACCTCGGCGAGCCAGTCGAGCTGGTCGCGTTGCGCCTTCGGGACGGCGAGGTCGTGGCCGGCGTCGTACCAGCCGACCTTCTTCGGCTCGCTGCCCGCGCGGATCAGCGTCTCGAGCGCGTCCTTCGGGACAACCGAGTCCTGCCGCCCCGCCTGGAAGAAGAGCTTCGACGGGCTCGCCCGCGCGATGTACTTCAGTCCGTCCGTGTCCTCGAGGAGCGGCCGCACCTCGTCGCGCTGCTCGGGCTGGACGAGCGTCATGAACTCGTCGACCGAGTCCTCGCCGCCCGACATGAGCACGAACGCCTTGATCCGCGGCTCGACGCCGGCCAGGATCGCCCCCGTGCGAGCCCCGGCGCTGTAGCCGACGAAGCCGATCTTGTCGTCGTCGACCTGCGGGAGCGACTGGAGGAGGTCGACGGCGCGCCGCAGCTCGACGACGCTCTGCACTGTCCGGTTCCGTTCCTTCCGGAGGCCCTCGACGCCCGGCCCCAGCTCGATCTCGCGGTTCGGCGAGTACGGGGACTCGACGGTCAGCGCCACCGCGCGCCGCCCCGCGAGCCAACTGGCCGTGTAGAGCATCTCCAGCCGGTCGCCGCCCTGCCCGTGGAGGTAGATGACCGCCGGGTACGGGCCTTCGCCGGGCGGGAGGAGCAGGAAGGCCGGCACTCGCTCCGCGCCGCCGTCGAAGCTGATGTCGTGGATCTTGACCGGGTAGTCCGAGTTCGCCAGCCCGGCGTCCTGCTCCGCGATCGGCTCGTCCTGGTCATACGCATAGACGGGATCCGACGCGTCCTTGCTTCCGCCCCCGCAGGCGGTGAGGATGAGCACGGCGAGGCAGGCAAGAGCATGGCGCATCGAAGGCCTGTACCAGTGGACGCTCTGTGGGCGCTCTTGTTTGCGACCGCCGGTCTGATCGCGATCACGTACTGGCGGCTGCCGCCCGAGGAGCTCTACAACGTCAGCGAAGAGGGAGTCACTGCCGGGCTCGGACGCGCCCTCGTCTTCCTCAACTATCCCGTATCACTGATCGCGATCTCGATCGCGTGGCTCGCGGCCGGCCGGCTCGCGACTCGCCGTGCGCTCTGGGCCGCCGTGGCCGCCACGCTGCTCTGCGGCGTGACGGCGCTGCCGGGCGTCGTCGACCAGCACGATCTCGACGCGAAGGCGGTGAACCTCCTGCCGGCGGTCGGCGTGGCCATCGCGCTCGTCCTCAGCATCAGGGCGCCCTGGGAGGGAGTGGGGCGACTCCCGCTCGATCCCTTGCGGCTGCTGATCGGTGCCGTCGTTTGGCTCGTCGCTGTCGTGTGGATCGCTGCGGTCGCGGGCGCCTTCTTCCCGGGAGACGTGTTGCTCGGAGAAGAGATCCGGCGCGGCGGGGACGGTCGCCTTGCGCCTGCCGTGCACCTCGGCGACCACGAGGGCCTGGACGCCGCGCTGCTGGTGACCGCCGCGCTGGTCCTGACGCGGTACAGGCCTCCACTGGCCGTCGGATTCCTCCTCGGCCTGACCTTCGTCTACGGCCTCGCAGTCGAGTGGCGCGACTTCTGGTTCGAGCAGCTCGTGAAGCGCGGATGGATCGCGTGGACTCCGCCGAGCGTTCTCACTCCGCGCTTGAGCTTCGCGTGGCTCGGCTTGATCCTCCTCGCGGCCTTAGTCGCTCTCGCCGTCAGGCGGATCGAAGGGCCTCCGCGACCCGTCGCAGATCTTCCACGAGGAGGGCAGTCTCCTCTTCGCGGTTCTCCGACCGCAGAATCGACGACGGGTGCACGGTCGCCATGACGACCGGTGCGAGATCGGACTCGACCGGTACGCCACGATCGCGGCTGACCCGGAACTGGCGGCCGAGGAGCGCCTGAGCGGCTGTCGCACCGAGGCAGACGAGCACCTCGGGCCGGATGAGCGCCAGCTCGGCGTCGAGCCAGGGCCGGCACGCGGCGATCTCCGCGGCGTTCGGCTTCTGGTGGATGCGCCGCTTCCCACGCGGCTGCCACTTGAAGTGCTTGACGACGTTCGTGACGTAAGCGAGCTCGCGGTCGATGCCCGCCTCCTCGAGCGCCCGGTCGAGCAGCTGGCCCGCGGGGCCGACGAATGGCCGGCCGGCGAGATCCTCCTGGTCGCCGGGCTGCTCACCGACGAGCATCAGCTCTGCCTTCGCGCGTCCCTCGCCGAAGACGGTCTGCGTGCCGCTGCGCCAAAGGTCGCAGGCGCGGCAACCCTTCGCCGCCTGGGAGACCTTGCGGAGGGTCGGTTTCGGCGGGATCAGGGCGGCGGCGGTGTCCCCGTCGCCCCCGAAGAGCGACTCCTGGCCCATGCAGGAGCACTACCCACGGGCGGGCCTGCCCGAACGCGCCGATCCCGCGGTTACCATCTGCTCCTGCGGCGCGGTGGCCGAGTGGTTAGGCAGAGGCCTGCAAAGCCTCGCACACCGGTTCGACTCCGGTCCGCGCCTCTTCCTGTGAGTCCTTTCGCGTCGAGCTACACGTGGAAGGAACGCCTGAGCCCTACTATCCGGTCCCGTTCTGAAGGTCTCAGCGGACACCGCGCGGCGCTTTCTGGTCGCGCGCCACATGCTCGCACCGGCTCGGTCGCTCGAGGGAGGCCCAGCCGCCGTGCTCGAGGTTGTCCGGAGGTTCGGCTCGATCCAGTTCGACCCCCTCGCGGTCGCCGGCCGGAACCACGACCTCGTTCTGCACGCGCGCGTCGCGGACTACGACCCGGCCTGGTGCGACCTTCT
>Ga0126305_10000091_pt1 | contig 38513 bp, 42 predicted proteins | sample Plot26_FD_92536 | JGI IMG/M metagenome (GOLD analysis project Ga0126305, IMG submission 92536) | Serpentine soil microbial communities from UC McLaughlin Reserve, CA, USA - Plot26 | ecosystem: Environmental > Terrestrial > Soil > Grasslands | place: USA: UC McLaughlin Reserve, Lake County... | reverse complement strand
GCTACTCGAACTGGCAGAAGACGGACCTGCACGACCTGATCGACGCCGAGCTGATCAAGGAACCGACGGACAAAAACGTCGTCAAAGCGATCAAAAAACTGGCCAAAGAGGCCGACGAGCTGGTGATTGCGACCGACTTCGACCGCGAGGGCGAGCTGATCGGGCTCGAGGCCCTGGAGGAGATGCTCGACGCCAACCCGGCGCTGGGCTCGCGCGAGGGCACCGCTGACGGGACGCTGCGGATCCTGCGCGCCCGCTACTCGGCCCTGACCAAAGAGGAGATCGACCGCGCCTTCAACGAGCTCGACGATCTCTCCTACCCGCTCGCCAACGCCGGCGCCGCCCGCCAGGACATCGACCTGCTCTGGGGCGCGACCCTGACCCGCGCCGTCTCCCTCGCCAGCCGCCGCTTCGGCTCCAACTTCCTCTCGGTCGGCCGCGTCCAGAGCCCGACCCTGGGCCTGATCGTCGAGCGCGAGATGGAACGGCGCGCCCACGTCGCCAAACCCTTCTGGGAAGTCTTCGCCAAGTTCCAGCATCCCGACGGCGGCTTCGAGACCCATCACAGCGTCGACAAATTCTGGGAGAAGGCGGAGGCCGACGCGGCGATCGCGGGCACCTCGAATCCCGGCACCGTGAAATCCGTGACGGCGCGGAAAAACACCCGCAAGCCGCCGACGCCCTACAACACCACCGCCTTCAGCACCGACGCCTCCAGCCGTCTCGGGATCACCCCCGCCAGCGCGATGCGGATCGCCGAGGACCTCTACATGGACGGCTTCATCTCCTACCCGCGCACCGACAACACGGTCTACCCGTCCTCGCTGCCGGTGCGCGAGCTGGTCACCTCGCTGGTCCGGATCAAGGAGTTCTCCGCCGCATCGGCCTTGCTCGACGGCGAGCTGAAACCGACCCGCGGCAAAAAAGAGACGACCGACCACCCGCCGATCTACCCGACCCAGGCGGTCCATCCGGGCGCGCTCGAGGGCCCCAAGAAACGCGTCTACGAGCTCGTCGTCCGCCGCTTCCTCGCCACCTTCAGCCCGCCGATGATCACCGAGTCCACGCGCGCCGACATCGAAGCCGGCGACCAGACCTACTTCGTCCGTGGCTCGGTCGTCGTCGACCCCGGCTATGCCGGCATCTACACCTACGCCCGCTCGGCCGACGAGGAGATCCCGAAACTGGAAGAGGGCCAGGTCCTGCAGCTGGAGGGCGACCCCTGGCAGGTCGGCAAGGAGACCCAGCCGCCGGGCCGGATCTCGCAGGCAAAACTGATCGAGATGATGGAGGAGCGCGGCCTCGGCACCAAAGCGACCCGCGCCGACATCATCCAGAAGCTCTTCGACCGCGGCTACGTCTACAGCAACCCGCCGATCCCGACCGAGACCGGCATCGCCCTCTATGAGGCGTTCAAGAACTACGTGCCGGCGATGGCGACGCCGGAAATGACCGCGACGCTGGAGGCGGAGATGGACCGGATCGCCGCCGGCGAGATGTCGAAGGGCACCGTCGTCGGCGAGAGCCGCGACCTCCTGCACAAGACCTGGGACGAAATCGATGCCAGCCGCGAAGACCTGGCGAAAGTGATCTGGAAAGGGATGGACGAGGACCGCATCCTCGGCCCCTGCAAGGTCTGCGAAGAAGCCGGGCGCACCAAGGAGGACGGCTCGCCCAACATGCTGCGGATCATCCGGGCGAAAAAATCGGGCAAACGGTTCGTCGGCTGCAGCGGCTGGACCCTCGACGATCCCGACTCCTGCGACCAGACCTTCCCGCTGCCCCAGCGTGGCGACGTCTTCCGCCTCGAGGAGCGCTGCTCGATCTGCGACCGCACCCCGCGGCTCAAAGTCCAGCCCTTCCGCGGCCGGCCCTGGAACCTCTGCCTCAACGACGACTGCGAGTCGATGCAGGAGATGAAGAAACGCCGGGCCGAGCGCGAAGCCGCCAAAGCGGCGAAAGCCGAGATGGAGAAGAAAGCGCCGCCGAAGGGCGACGAGGACGCGCCGGCCAAAGCGAAGAAATCGAAAGTCAAAGCGTCGAAAGCCGACACGGCGACCCGCGGGCGCAAACGCGCCAAAGCCGGCGCCAAAGGCTGAGGTCCGCCGCCGTTGTTCATCTCCCTCGAGGGGGTCGACGGATCAGGTAAGAGCACCCAGGCGCGCCTGCTGGTCGAGGCGCTGGGGGAGGGGACGGTCGCGATCCGCGAGCCCGGCGGCACCGACGCGGCCGAGCGGATCCGCGAGCTGCTCGCCGACCCTGGGGTCGAGCTCGAGCCGCTGGCCGAGCTGATGCTCTTCCTCGCCGCCCGCGCCGAGGTCACCGAGCGGGTGATCCGGCCGGCGCTGGAGGCCGGCTGCCACGTCGTCGCCGACCGCTTCAGCGACTCCAGCATCGCCTACCAGGGTGCGGCGCGCGGCCTCGGCGTCGGCGAGGTGATCGGCCTCTGCGAGACGGCGACCGACGGTCTCTGGCCGGACCTGACGCTGCTCCTGCGAATCGACCCGGAGACCAGCCTCGGCCGCGCCGAGAGCGGCGACCGCTTCGAGCAGGAGGGGCTCGGCCTGCAGCAGGCGGTCGCCGAGGCCTACGAGGAGATCGCCGTGATCGCCTCCGACCGCGTCGCCGTGATCGATGCCGGCGGCTCCGTCGAGGAGGTCCACCAGCGGGTGATGGAGGCAGTCCGTGAGCGCAACCGAGACTGACCACACCCGAGTGGGGTCAAAGTCCGAAGCGCTGGACTCGGCGACCGAGAACCAGGCGCGGGCGCGGGTGGCGCTGAAGGCGGCGCTGGCCGGCGAGCCGTCCCACGCCTACCTCTTCCGCGGCCCCCGTGGCGCCGGCAAGCGGGCGGCGGCGCGGGCCTTCGCCGCCGAGGTGCTGGCGGCTGCCGCGGCCGATCCGGAGGACGCGCGGCGGCGAGCGCTGCTCGACCCCTCGCCGCACCCCGACCTCGTCTGGCTCGCCCCGATCGGCGCCCAGCACATGGTCGAGGAGGTGCGCGAGCGGGTGATTCGCGCCGCCGCCTATCGGCCCTTCGAAGGCGGCAAGAGGGTGTTCGTGATCCAGGCCGCCGAGGCGATGCGGGACGAGAGCCAGAACGCGCTGCTGAAGACGCTGGAGGAGCCACCCGCGTTCGTCCACCTGATCCTGCTCTCCTCCGATCAGGAGGGGCTGTTGGAGACCGTCGCCTCCCGCTGCCAGACGATCGAGTTCGCCCCGCTGCCGGCCCCGGTGGTGGAGGCGGAGCTGGCCGGCGAGGGCGAGCCGGATGAGGTCGCGGCTGCGGCCCGGCTCGCCGCGGGCGACCTCGAGCGGGCTCGGCTTCTGCTGAGCGAGCGGGGGCGTGAGCTGCGCGTCGAGGCCGAGCGCTGCGTCGCCGCCGTGCTGGAGGGCGAGTGCGCCGGAGCGCCCTGGAAAGCGCTGCTCGACCGCGCTCAGGCCGCCGGCGGCGACGCCGAAGACGCCGCCCGCGAGGCGCTGTCAGAAGAGGCGAAGGCTGGGATAAAACGCAGCGCCAAAGAGGTCGGCGACGGCGCCAAACGCGCCGGCCGTCGTCGCCGTACCGAGATCCTCGGGCTCGGCTTCGAGCTCTGCGCGCTCTGGCTGCGCGACCTCGCCGCCGTCGCCGCCGGGGCGGATGAAGTGGTCTTCAACCGCGACCGCCTGCAGAAGCTGAGGGCGCAGGCGGAGGGGCTGGACACCGGCCTCGCGCGGCGTGGCGCCGAGCTGGTTCAGGAGACGCAGCGCGGATTGGAACTGAACGTCTCCGAGGAGTTGGCCCTAGAGGCTTTGTTCTTCCGACTCGAGGCTCTGCTGGCCTGAGGAACCGCTATGCGGCGCCCTCAGTCGTCGAAATAGCGCTGTTATTCCGACTCCCTGCGTCCTTGCCTAGCGGCCCCTCGGCCGCAGCAGAATCCTTGCGAGCGTGTTCGATCGCCCGCTCCTGCGCCAGCCGCGTTATCTGGGCTGCTTGCCGGGACATGATCACGCTGAAGTTCAGCGCCAACCCGAGCAGCAGCAGAAGGACGATCGAGAAGAGGGCGACGTTGGTGTTGCGGACGCCCATCGCGTCGGCGACCAGCTCCAGCAGGCCGGGGAAGGCGGCGCCGGCGAGCATTCCCAGCCCGGCGACGAACCAGATCACGCTGTAGCGCTCCTGCAGCCGGTCGCGGCGGATCAGGTCGAGGATCAGGAGCATGAAGAAGATCGCGATCACCGCGGCGACGATCCGCGTCTGCGAGGTGAGGTGGACCTGCGGTTCGGCCTCCGCCGCGGCTATCGCCAGCGCCCTCATTGCTTCGCCTCCGCCTCGCGGGGTCGGAACTGGCCGACGAGGAGGACGACCAGGCCCTTGAAGATGAAGAAAGCCGAGCGCACCGGGGTCAGGAACGAGGTGCCGCCGGCCCGCTCGAGCATCCGCACCGGCAGCTCCTCGACCCGCAGGCCCTGGCGAACCGCCAGCTGCAGCGACTCGATCTCGGCGAAGTCGGGCGAGTAGTGGCGGCTGAAGAGGTCCATCACCCGGCGGTTGGCGGCGCGCATGCCGCTGGTCGTGTCGGTGAAGCGCTGCCGCGTCGCCAAGGTGAGGAAGAAGCGGAAGACGCTGATCCCGATCCGGCGCGAGAAGGTCGGCTTGTAATCGCCGCTTTCGGCGACGGCGCCGGAGTGGTAGCGCGAGCCGATCACAAGGTCGGCGCGATCGGCGGTCACCTCCGCCAGCAGCCGCACGACCTCCTCGGCGGGGTGCTGGCCATCGGCGTCGAGGTGGGCGCAGGCGTCGTAGCCGTTGCGGAGCGCGTAGAGGTAGCCGGTCTGCAGCGCCGCCCCCAAACCCTGGTTGAAGGGAAGCGAGGCGACCAGGACACCCTCCCCGCGCGCCCGCGCGGCGGTGGCGTCGACGGAGCCGTCGTCGACGACGAGGATGTCGGCCTCGGGCAGGAAGGCGCGCACGTCGCCGATCACCTCGGCGATCGAGGCCTCCTCGTTCCAGGCGGGGATGAAGACGAGCGTCCGCACATCTCGATTCTCCCATGCGGGCACCGGATTGCCCGATCCGGCGCGGCGAGACGGGGATTGTGTTAGTAAATCCTCATGCCTCGTAATGGTGAGAGCCCCGTCGGCGCACCCCCCGGCTCCCTGCGAATCGGGATGCGTCTCTGGCTGACCGCCGCCTTTGCCGCGGTCAGCTTGATCACCGCCGCCGCGGTCTACACCTTCGGAGACAACGTCCAGGCGCTGATCGCCGCGGTCATCCTCGGCGTCCTCGCGGGCTTCCTGATCGCGGTGGCGATCTCCCACCGCGTCGTCGGCCTCGCCCGCGCCGCGGAGGAAATGGCGGGCGGCTCCTTCGACGCGGAGCTGAAGACTTCGGGGCCGGACGAGATCGGCGACCTCGCCCGCGCGCTCGACTCGATGCGCGCCTCGCTGAACGAGAGCTTCGGCGTCCTCACCGCCGACCGCAACAAGCTCACCGCGATCTTCGACGGCCTCACCGACGCGGTCATGGTCGTCGACTTCGAAGGCCCGGTCCGCTTCTCCAACAGCGCCGCCTCGCGCCTGCTCGACTCCTCCGGGCAGCCGCCCGAGGTGGCGCTGGCGCTGCTGCATCGCGCCGCCGACGTCGGCTTCTCCTCGCACCCGGCGCTGCGGATCGGCGACCGCGCCTACGCGATGACCGCTCGCTCGCTGCCCGACGAGCGCGCTGTCCTCGCGGTCCTGCGCGACCGCACCGACGAGCTCCGCCGCGAGCTCGCCGAAGCCGACTTCGTCTCCAACGCCGCCCACGAGCTGCGCAACCCGCTCGCCGGCATCTCCGGCGCGATCGAGGTCCTGCAGAGCGGCGCCAAGAACGACCCGAAGGACCGCGACCACTTCCTTCGTCGCCTCGGCGAAGACGCCGAGCGGATGAACCGGCTGACCCAGTCGTTGCTGACGCTGGCGCGGGTCGAGTCCCGCGGCGCCCCGGAGAGCGAAGCCGTCGACGTCCCGCTGGCGGTCAAGGACGTCGTCAACGCCTGCGACGCCCCTCCCCACGTCGACCTCGTCGTCGACGTCGAGTCCGACCTCACCGCCGCCGGCGACCCAACTCTTCTGCGACAGGTGATGATCGGCCTGCTCACCAATGCGTTCAAGAACACGCCGCCGCCGGGGACCGTTACGGTCCGCGGCCGACATGACAAAGAGGGCGAGGTCATCTTGGAGGTAATCGACACCGGCACCGGCATCCCCGCGGGGGAGCTGGAGCGCGTCTTCGAGCGCTTCTACCGCCGCAGCGAGTCCCGCAAGCAGGAGGGCTTCGGCCTCGGCCTCGCGATCGCGCGGCGGATGGTCGACGTGATGGGCGGCCGGATCGGCGCCGAATCGGTCGAGGGGGAGGGGAGCACCTTCTGGGTCCGCCTCCCGGTCGCGCAACCGAGCCCGACCCCGGTCGCCTAGTGGTCCTCCCGGGGAATTCCGGCACCGATTTGGCGGCTGCAAACCTTCGCCCGCCTTTGTCCTCGGTCGGCCAAATAGTGAAACTATTCGGCCTCCCTGCGTCCGCGGCGTGCTCGGTTTTCGCTCGCCAAATCGATACCGGACTTACCGGAAGGACCACATGAGCAGCGGCCGCATCCTCATCGCCGACGACGAGCCCTCGGTCCGGGACTCGGTCGGCTACGCGCTGGTCCAGGAGGGTTTTGAGGTGACCCCGGCGGCCGACGGTGACGAGGCGGCGGGTCTGCTCGGCGACGGCGTCCCCTTCGACCTGCTGATCCTCGACATCATGATGCCGGGGCCGAGCGGCCTCGACATCTGCCGCGACGTCCGCTCGCGCAGCGCCGTCCCGATCATCGTCCTCACCGCCAAAGACGCCGAGGTCGACAAGGTGGTCGGGCTCGAGGTCGGCGCCGACGACTACGTCACCAAGCCCTTCTCGGTCCGCGAGCTGTTGGGCCGGGTGCGGGCGCAGCTGCGGCGGCGCGAACTCGACCGGGCGCCGCTCTCCCAGGCGGTGAAGATCGAGTCCGGCCCGGTCTCGATCGACCTCGTCCGCCACGTCGCCACCGTCCGCGGCGTCCCCGTCAACCTCACCCGCTCGGAGTTCCAGCTGCTGCGCCTCCTCGTCGCCCGTCCCGGCGAGGTCTTCTCCCGCGCCCAGATCATGGAGGAGCTCTGGCAGACCGAGTTCGACGGCGACGAGCGCGCCTGCGACGTCCATATCTCTAACCTGCGTCAGAAGGTCGAGCGCGACCCGCAGAAGCCGGAGCTGGTTCTGACGGTGCGCGGCGTTGGCTATAAGTACAACCCAGACGCCAATTAGGAGAGGGGCCCTATGCCACTGGTACCGATGGTCGTCGAGCAGACTGCTCGCGGCGAGCGCTCATTCGACATTTACAGCCGCCTGCTCGCGCAGCGGATCGTCTTCCTCGGCGAACCGGTGACCGAGGACCTCGCCAACCTGATCATCGCCCAGCTACTGCACCTCGAGGCCGAGGACCCCGAGAAGGACGTCAGCCTCTACATCAACTCCCCCGGCGGCTCCGCCTACGCGGGCCTGGCGATCTACGACACGATGCAGTTCGTCAAGCCCGACGTGCAGACGATCTGTTACGGGATCGCGATGTCAGCCGGGTCGCTGATCCTCACCGGCGGCGCCGCCGGCAAACGGATGGCCCTGCCCAACAGCCGCATCCTCATCCACCAGCCGAGCGGCGGCTTCGAAGGCCAGTCGAGCGACATCGAGATCCACGCCAAAGAGATCCTCGCCCTGCGCGAGCGGCTCGACCAGATCTACGTCAAGCACACCGGCCAGTCGGCGGAGCAGATCCACACCGACATGGAACGCGACAAATTCTTCCAGCCCCAGCAGGCGGTCGAGTACGGCCTGATCGACCGGGTGATCGAGTCGCACGAGTTCCAGAGCGGGGCGGCGGTCGGCGGCAACGGCTCAGCGCCCTAGGCATGGGGCGGGGTCGGGAGGCCCTCTCCAGACGCAGCTCGCCTATGGCTCATGCTGAGTGTCTGGAGAGCGCCTCCCGACCCCGCCTAGAGGCGGCGCCAAGACCAGAGGCCGGCGACTGCTGCGGCGCCGCCGGAGAGGATGCCGCCGATGCCCGCCGCGCGGGTCTCGGGCTGTCGAGCAGAGACCCCGAGGGCAATCGCGTCAGCGGCGTCACAGAAGCTTGAGATCAGGATCGTGGTTCGCAGTGCCGCAGGGTTGTTGCGTGCGGCCAGGGTCATCACGCCGATGGCGATGTCCCTGCCGCCGCCGAGTTTGGCCATTGCTTCGCCTTGGGCGTCGGTCGTGCCGAAGCGCAGGGCCCGCAGCGCCGGCTGGGTCGCGAAGAAGATCCCCAGTCCCATCGCCAGCCGGCTGGCGCCGATCCCCAGTGCGATCTGGCGCGCTTTGGGGTCGGGCTCGGCTCGGCGGGACATGCCTCGACCCTACCCGCCTTCAGGGCCGGCGGAACCGTTCCGGAATGATGCTGGGGTGGCAGAGGGCGACACGATCCTGCGACTGGCCCGGCGCTTCGAGGCGACCCTGCTGGGGGAGACCGTGACGGCGGCGGCACCGAATCCACGCGGGAAGGCGGCGCGGGTCGAACGACTCGACGGCCGCACCCTCGAAGACGTCGAGTCCCACGGCAAGCACCTGCTGCTCGAGTTCGGAGAGGTCTCGCTGCACAGCCACCTCGGGATGAGCGGCGGCTGGCACTTCTACCGGCCGGGCTCCCGCTGGCGCCGCCCTCGCTCTTCGGCTTGGGCCGTTCTCTCGAATGAAGAGTGGGAGGCGGTCCAGTTCGGCGGCCCGACCCTGCAGGTATCGCCGACGGCGCGCCTGCGCCGCAATCCTCAGCTGACGCGGCTCGGCCCCGACATCCTTGGTGAGGACTTCGATCCGGACGCGGTGATCCCGGCGCTGCGCGCCGACCCGACCCGCGGCCTCGGCGACGCCCTCCTCGACCAGCACCTCGTCGCCGGTATCGGCAACATCTTCAAGAGCGAGGCCTGCTTCGCCGCCCGAGTCGATCCCTGGCGAGCGGTCGGCGACGTCTCCGACGAGGAGCTGCGGAAGGTCTTGATCGCCGCCCGCGAGCAGATGCTGAGCGCGGCCGAGCGCGGCAACCGCCACAACTTCCAGATTTACAAACGCCGCCAGGGCGCCTGCCCCTCCTGTCGCGGCCCGATCTCCTCTCGCGGGCAGGGCGACGCCAACCGCACGACCTACTGGTGCCCCCGTTGCCAAAGCTGAGGCGGCGGCGCCGTCGCCGGGTCAAGAGCCCGGCGCTGCGATCGCGACCGGCCAGCTACTACCTCGTGGCCGGGGTCCCGCTCGACGCCGAGATGGAGCGCCTGCGGGCGCTGCCGGTCTTTGCGGACGGGCCACTCGCCAGGCGACGGCCGGAGCTGAAGGTGCGGCGGGCGAGCACCAGGCCTAACCGCCTCGGCTTCGCGGTCCCAAGCGAGTTCCGTCTTTCCATCACCGCCTACCCCGGCATCAGGCCCGGCGACGTCCTCGAGACGCTCCTGCACGAGCTGGTCCACCTCGACGTCGGTCGGGCCAAGGAAGCCCATGGCTGGCACGGCCCGACCTTCAAGCGGACGCTGGCGCAAGCGATGCGCGACGCCTACGGCATCACGATCCCGATCCCGCGCGCCACCCTCCATGGCCCCTATGCCGAGGCAATCGAGGCATCTATAACGCGAGTCCGCGAAAAAGCATTCTGAGGATGCCTTCTTGCGGACTCGCGGACTAGCCCTCCGCTTCTTCCTCCTCCCACCGCCGCTTCTCGCGCATGCGGTGGACGAGGAGGACGAGGATGACGACGAGGGCCGGGGCGAAGACCGGCAGCGCCACCAGGGCGCTGTGGTGGGCGAGCGGCAGGATCACCTGCCGCCGCCGTGCTGGAACCCTCCGACGAGGCCGGGGAGGCGCAACCGGCGCCGCCGCGGTGCCGGTCGCACTCCCACCGCGAGGCGGTGCAGGCCCCAGGCGAGGAGGACGAGCAGCGAGAGCGCGATCCCGGCGACGACCGAGTAGGCGAGGGCCGTCAGGAACGCCGGCCCGGGCTTGGCCTCGCGCTGCAGCAGCTGGTGCTCGTTGTCGAAGCTGCGGGTAAAGCTCCCTGGCGCCGGAGTTTCACCGACCGGGATCGCCTCGTCGCGCGGCAGGTAGAGCGGCAGCGCGCTCAGCGAATTGTCGTCGTGGAGGCGGATCATCGCCTTCCAGTTGCCGTCGACCGGGATCGGCTCGGTCGAGCGGTAGACGCCCGGGGCGGTTCGCTCCAGCGGAGCCACCACCAGGCCACCGCCCTGCCAGGCGGTGACGTCGAACCACTCGGCATCGGCCGCGGCGTCGGGCGGGCTCATCCGCACCGTCGCCATGACTTCACGACCCGGGCCGTTGCCGACGTCGCGCAGGGCGACCTGGGCGCTGACGCCCTCTTGAGTTGGCGTGTAGAGGCCGTAACCGACGAGGGCGGCGAGGACGGCGGCGCTGCAGACGGCGGCACGGCGCAGCTGCGGCGAGCGCGGCTGCGGGATCGGCGAGAGGTGGCTGCCGATCCAGGCGCCGATCGTGGCGCCGGCGATCGCCGCCGCGAAGCCGACAATCGCGATTTCGGGGAAGGCCGACTCGGGCCAGGGGAGGGGCATCCAGATGTGGGACCAGGCCCACTCGGCGGCAAGGCCGACGGTGCCGATGCCGAGGCCGGAGACGAGGCCGAAGCGCAGGGGCTTGCGGGTCGAGATGAAGAGTGCGACCGCCTCGACCACGACGGCCTCGGCGATGTAAAGCGGGAAGTGGGGCGTCGTCTGCCCGAGCACGGGCCCGACCAACAGGGCGAGGATGCCCCGCAGGAGGATGAAGAACCCGGCCGCGCCGAGGGCGGCCCCGGGACCGGCGTAGGTCCGCGCCAGGACCAGCCCGACGCCGGCCGCCAGCATCAGCAGGATCGGCTGGAAGATCAGCTGGAACTGGGGGACGCCGAAGTCGAACTCGGCCTGAAAGGTCGAGAGGCCCAGCATCAGGCCGCCGGTGAGGGCGATCGCGCGGGCCATCTTCGTGTGCAGGAGCTCCTCCAGTGAAGTCTCGCCTGAGGCGTTGGCGCGCATCCCCTCGACGGCAAGGACGGCGATCCCGACCAGGGTCATCGCGGCGCCGCCGATCAGCATCAGGTGGGTCGGCCCCCACAGCGTCACGTCCTGGCCGAAGAGCCGGTGCCAAATGTCGTCAAGTGGGAAGCCGATCAGGGAGAAGGCGCCGCAGGCGCAGATGAGGACGCCGCCGAGCGGCGCGTACCAGTCGCGGCCGAGCCGGATCGCAACCGTGCTCGGTCGCGTCTTCGGCAGGACCATCGCGAAGAAGCCGGCGCTGAAGATGCCGAAGAGGCCGGCGAGGATGAAGTAGTGGGCGGGGTTGGCGAGGGGGCCGGCGTCGCGGCCGTTATCGATGTGGACGGAGATGTCCCAGTACATGCCGAAGACTGCGGTCAGAAGGGAGACAGTGGCCACGGCCGAGGGGAAAGCGACCCAGCCGGGAAAGCCGGAGGATCGCTCGCTGAAATCGGCGAGGCGCTGCAGGGTCTTCACCCGGCCGGTGCGATGACCGAGGCCGAGGAAGAGGAGCGCGCAGGTGACGATCGTCGCCGCGCTCGTCGCGATCACGATCTGGGCGATCTCGGCACCGCCGGCCGGGGGAGCGGCGGCGGCGAGAATCGTTGCGAAGTCGAAGTTCATAAGGGAGTCCCTTGAGTGGATTGCAAGAAGCTTGTTCCCTCATAAACGTTACCTCAAACGAGGTTACATTCAAAAGGTAGACTCGTCACATGGCGAAGAAACCCAGCACTGACGCCAATTCCGTCGCTGCAGAGGCCGACCTCACCGTTGAGCAGCTCGCCTACGAGACCGGGATGTCGGTTCGCAACATCCGCAACCACCAGTCCCGCGGCCTGCTGCCGCCGCCCGAGGTTCGAGCGCGGGTCGGCTACTACGGGCCCGAACACGTGGCCCGCTTGCGCCTGATCCAGGAGATGCAGTCAGAGGGATTCAAGCTGAGCGCGATCTCCCGCCTGATCGGTGAGCATGGGGCCGACGCCGACCGCTTCGTCGGCCTGCGCCAGGCGATCACCGCCCCCTTCGCCACCGAGGCCCCCGAGGTCTACAGCCGTGAGGAGCTGATCGAGAAGTTCGGCACCGACGACGACAAGCTGTTCGAGAAAGCGAAGAAGCTCGGCCTCCTCGTCGACCTCGGCGACGAACGCTACGAAGCCCCGAGCCCGGCCCTGCTCCGCGCCGCCGAGGAAGTGATGGCGATGGGCATCGAGCTCCCCGCCGCCCTCGCCGCGATCGAAAAACTGAGCCGCAACGCCCAGTCCTCGGCCCGCACCTTCGTCGAGCTCTTCGTCGACAAGGTCTGGAAGCCCTTCGACGACGCCGGCCGCCCGGAGGAGGGTTGGGAGGAGATCATCGAGGCGATCGGCCGCCTCCGCCCCCTCGCCTTCGACGCCCTCAACGCCACCTTCCGCCTCACCCTCACCGCCGAAATCGAGAAAGCCTTCGGCGAAGTCCTGGAACGGCGCCAGCGGAAGAAGTAGGGCTCAAAAGGAGGTGTTGAGCCGTCTCCATTGTTTCCGGCCCCGCCCAGGCGATTCGACTGCCCCTTCGTCTCTGAGTTTCCGCAGGACGGCCCGGATGTGATCCGAGCTGATGTCTGGAAGCGCCTGGTGCACCTCGTCAAAGGTGAAAACCTCGGAGGTCCTCGAGCGCACGTACTGCTTGATGCGCAGGGTCTTCGAACCTCGTCCACTCATCAAATCTCCTGCCCGTGCTTCGAATTCCTTGTAAGCGGCAAGGATGATCCCCAGGAAGTAGTTCAGCCAGGGCCAGATGTCGTGTTGGCCCGTGCCCCAGCCAGCCGTCGATTTCTCCAGGCTCTCGTAATAGGTCTCCTTGCTTTCCTCGATCAGCTTCTCGAGGCTGATGAAGCGGCCGACGTCGTATCCGCATTGATAGAGGAGAAGAAGCGTCAGCAGCCGAGACATGCGCCCGTTACCGTCATTAAACGGGTGGATCATCAGGAAGTCGAACACATAGGAGCCGACGAGAAGCAGCGGGGCGTGGGCTCCCTGCTGCATCGCTTCCACATACCGCTCGTGTAGCTCGTCCATCGCCGGCGGGGTCTCGAAAGGAGTGGCGCCCTCGAAGATCACTGCCACCTTCCGCCCACTGGGGTCGAAGCGGGCGACCTCGTTTTGCGTACTCTTGAACCGACCTCCGGGCACCGGGCTGAAGGCGTAGATGTCCCGATGGAACTGAAGCACGACCGAGCTGCTCAGAGGGATGTTCTCGGCGCTCGTATGAATCATTTCGAGAACTTTGCGGTAGCCCGCAATTTCCTCCTCCGAACGATCTTTCGGGGCGGTTTTGTCCTGCACCAGTTCAGTAACTCGGCCGGGCGCTGCAGTGATCTGCTCGATCGCGTTCGAGGAGGCACTGCTTTGGATGAGGGCTACCTGCATGAGCCCTTCCAGAACCTGCGGGTTCTGGCGGCGGAATGCCTCCTCACGTCCTCGACCGGCACTGGCTTCCGCAAGGGCGGCTGCCGAGCGAGCGGGGACGAGCCCGAGGTGCTTGTCGAGATCACGAAAGGTCTGCACGAGAAGAAATAGGTAGTTTCATCCGCAGAATACCTATTTCTTCCTCTTTTAACCCTTTTCGGAGGGCAACTTTGGGAGGAGAAGCCGACGCCCGGACTTGAACCGGGGACCCCTTCATTACGAATGAAGTGCTCTACCAACTGAGCTACGCCGGCGCGCTCGGGCCATTCTAGGAAGGATCGGGTTTCGGTTCCGTCGCGGCGGCTGGGGATGATCTGCGGGTGGCGGCGGAGTCGGCGGCAAAGCAGCGGGATCAGAACGAGGTCGAGTTCGGCCGCATCGTCGCCTTCAGCGATGGGGTCTTCTCGATCGCGATCACCTTGCTGGTCCTCAACATCGGGATCAGCAAGGGGCTGACCGAGGGGCAGATCGACAATGCGCTGTGGGACCAGCGCGACACCTTCTTCGCCTACGCGATCAGCTTCGCCGTGATCGGGCGCTTCTGGCTCGTCCACCACCGCTTCTTCGGCGAAGTGAAGGCGTTCGACGGGCGGCTGATCAGCCTCAACCTGGTCTACCTGGGCGCGGTCGTCCTCATCCCCTTCAGCAGCGAGCTGCTGGGGGAGTACGGGGGGACGACGACTGCGGTCGTCTTCTACTCGGTCAACCTCGCGGTCGTCGTCCTCCTGGGGTTGCTGATGCACCTCGACGCCCGCCGCCGCGGACTGACCGAGATCGACCCGCGCAGCCATCGGGAAACCCAGATCCGCAGCATCTACATCGCCGGCATCTTCCTGCTCTCGGTCCCGCTCGCCTTCCTCGCACCGGACTTTGCGCCCTACCTCTGGCTGGTCCTCTTCGTCGACCCCTCCTCGCGGCTGGCGCGAGGCTCAGGGACGGACGGTGAAGGCGACGGAGCGCCCCGGCTTGGAGCATGAGATTGACCAGCCACGCCCGGTGACGACGCCCTGGCAGCGATAGTCGCCGACGGAGCAGCCCCAGCGCGAGGAGCCCGGCGGCCGCCGGCAGTCGGGATTGCGCTCCCAGGCTGAGCGGACCTGCGTCGCCCCAGGCTTGCCGGAGCTGGTGTCGGTCGTCTCCTCCGACGAGCCGCAGCCGGCGAGCGCCGACAGCAAGGCGAGGATCACGATCGGGGTGGCGAGGCGCATCTCGCCCGCAACCTACCCGTCTGCCTCCTCGGCGATCTCCTCGTGGGGCATCTCGCCGCAGATCGGGCACTCCGGCTCCGGGGTGACCGCCTCGCGTTTGACCTCCATCGTCCGCAGGTCGTAGATGTATGCCGCGCCTTTGGTCGCCGGCTCGGCGAGCCCGGTCAGCAGGTGCATCGTCTCCATCGCCACTTGGCCGCCGATCAGCCCGCAGGCCGGCCCCAGCGTCGCCGCCGGGCTCGGTTGCGCCCGCCGCTGTTCGATCGCGACGTCGAAGAGCGGGTACTCGCGGCGGAAGCCGATCTCCTGGCAGATGTAGCAGCCGGTCACCCCGGGGATGTACAGCGGGCCGACCCTTGCGACCGGGGGGAAGTGGCTCATCGTGATGTACGGGATCCCGGCCTCGAAGCAGGCCGAGTTACACCAGCGCTCGATGTCGTGGGCGGGCCAATCGGCGGCGTCGATGACGATGTCGGAGCCGGCGATGAACTCGGCGATGTCCTCCTCGCTCTCCAGCCGCCGCGCCTCGGTCGTGATCTTGACCCCCGAGTTGAACGCCCGCAGGCGCGAGGCCGCGCACTCCACCTTCAGCAGGCCGATGTCGGCCTCGCTGTAGAGGATCTGCCGGTTGAGGTTGCTGACCTCGACCCGGTCGCCGTCGATCAGCCACATCTCCCCGATCCCGGTGCAGGCCAGCGCCAGCGCCGACCAGCCGCCGAGGCCGCCGACCCCGAGCACTGCAATCTTCGCCCCACGCAGCCGCTCCTGGCACTCCGAGGGAGTCGGCGTCTGCATCGAGCCGATATCGCTGAAGTACCGCAGCTGGCGGTCGAACCGCTCCAGTTCGGCGCTCTCGATCCGCTCGTCGTCGGCGGCGTCCTCGACCACCTCCAGCTCCTGCAGCTGGCGGATCAGGTCGTCGACCTCCTCGGCCCCGAACTCAGCCTGCAACTGCTCGAGCGTGCGTTCGCCGTTGACGGCGGCGAGCAGTCGCTTTTCCTCGGCGTCGGGCTTCTCGATCCGGATGTCGTTTTCGGCGCTGGGGCGGAGCAGGTAGATGTCGCCCTCCGGCGTCTCGATCTCCTCCGTCGTCCGCTTGATCCTCGGCCTGCGCAAGATTCCCTCCCCTAGGTAGCTGGCGAAGCGAACTAGAGACCGCGGGAAATGGTGGAATCGTTTCCACCAATACGACGGAACGCTCAGCCCACGAGCTCTCGGGCGCGCGCGAGGACAGCATCGGTCATCGGCTCGGTCAGCTTGCCGGTGAAGGTGTTCTGCTGGCTCGGGTGGTAGCAGCCGAGCAGGAGCCAGCGCCCGACTTGGGCTTCGGCGCCGTGGCCGAATTTGGGTCGGGGCTGCGGCACTTCTTCGCCGAGGGATTTGGCGGCCCGGAGGAACCCGTCCCAGCCGAAGGACCCGAGCGCGATCAGGACCTGGCAGCGCTCGAGCAGCTCCAGCTCTCGCTGCAGGTAGGGGAGGCAGGTGTCGCGCTCCTCGGGGGTCGGCTTGTTGGCGGGAGGGGCACAGCGGACCGTCGCGGTGATGTAGGCGTCGCGCAGTTCCAGCCCGTCGTCGCGCCACTCCGAGGTCGGCTGGTTGGCGAAGCCGGCGCGGTGCAGGGCGGCGTAGAGCCAATCGCCGGAGCGATCGCCGGTGAACATCCGCCCGGTGCGGTTGGCGCCGTGGGCGGCGGGGGCGAGCCCGACGATTCCCACCCGCGCCTCGGGGTCACCGAAGCCGGAGACCGGCCGCGCCCAGTACCTCTGGCCGCGGTAGCGGCGGGGCGGGTTTGCCGCCTGCGCCTCGCGCCACTCGACCAGGCGCGGACAAAGCCGGCAGTGGTGCACCTCCTCCGCCAGCGCCTCCAGGGCGCGGCGCCTGTCGGAACTCATAGGGTTCGCCTCCTCGTCATGCCAACAAACCGAATCATGCGCGGCGGAGCGATGCGCCGCGGCCTCCTCCTGTTTCTCCTCCTCAGTGGCACGGCCATCGGCCTGACTGCTTGTGGCGGCGGTGACGGTGGTTCCACTACCGACAAGGCGGGCGACGTGCGGGTGCTGAACGAGCTCCTCGCCCGCCAGCTCGCGGCGGTCGCGGTCTACGAATCGGTGGCAAGGGAGCTCCACGGCGAAGACCTCGCCGCCACCCGTGCCTTTCTCGCCCAGGAACAGGAACACGTCAACGCGACGACGAAGACGCTGCGCGGCCTCGACGCCGAGGCCGACCCGCCGGAGGAAACGATTGAGGTCGGCCGGCTCGACAGCCGCGACGAAGCCATCGCGCTCCTGTACGAGATGGAAAGTGCGACGGTCGACGCCGAGCTCCACGCCCTCGCCCAGCTGACGATCGGCTGGCCGCGGCCCCTGGTCGCCTCGATGGCGGCAAACCAGGCGCAGCGGCTGGTCCTGATCCGGCGCGCGTTGGGAGCTGGACCGCTCGAATCGATCCCGGAGGCGTTCGAGACCGGCGAAACGGCCGCCCCGGAAGGGATGATGAAGAAGTGACGGCCCCCCTCTACGCGATCGGCCGCTTCTGCTCGCGTCACCACTACCCCGTGATCGCCGCCTGGATCGTGCTGGCGGTCGCGCTGCTGGCGATCAGCGCCGCTGCCGGCAGCAAGACGAGCGAAAACCTGACGCTGCCGGGAACCGACTCGACGATTGCGACCGAACTGCTCGAAGACAACCTGCCCGAACAGGCCTACGGCAGCAACCCGCTTGTGCTGGTGGCACCGCAGGGGAAGTTGACCCAGCCGCAGAACGCGAAGGCGGTCGAAGAAACGGCCGCGCGCCTGAACGAGCTGGGCGAGGTGAACTCCGCGGTCAGCCCGGTCAGCAAAGAGGGCGCCCGCTTCCTCGGCAAGGACCAGACGATCGGCTACATCCCCGTCGTCCTCAACGTCGGTCCCGGCGAAATCGACGAAGAACAGGCCGAACGGATCCTCGACGCGGCCAAGCCCGCCGAAGCGGCCGGGCTCGAAGCCTCCGTCGGCGCCTACGTCGGTCAGCAGCTCTCGAAACCGGAGACCGGGGCCAGCGACATGATCGGCCTCGCGGCGGCGGTGATCATCCTCCTCTTCGCCTTCGGGACGGCGACGGCGATGATGCTGCCGATCGTCTCCGCGGTGCTGGGCCTGCTCTGCTCGCTCTCGATCATCCGCCTGCTCGAGCACGTGCTCCAGGTCCCCGGGGTGGCCGCGACCCTGGCGACGATGATCGGCCTCGGCGTCGGCATCGACTACGCCCTCTTCATCGTCACCCGCCACAAACTCCAGCTCGGCGAAGGGATGGAGCTGCGCGAGTCCATCGCCCGCGCCACCGCCACCGCCGGCGGGGCCGTCGTCTTCGCCGGCTTCACCGTCGTCATCGCCCTCTGCTCACTCGCCTTCGCCGGGATCCCGCTCGTCTCCACCCTCGGCTTCACCGCCGCGGTCGCAGTCGTCGTGGCCGTCACCGCGGCGACCACGCTGCTGCCGGCGATGCTGGGGGCGCTCGGCCCCCACATCAACTCGCTGCGGGTCAAGCTCGGCAAGACCCATCCCGACGACGCCGAGCCGCATGGGTGGCGCCGCTGGGCGGAGCGGGTCGCCGCCCGGCCCGGCGCCGCGACGGCCGTCTCGCTGCTGATCCTGATCGTCTTGGCGCTGCCGATCTTCCAGCTCGAGCTCGGTCAGAACGACATCAGCGCGCTGCCGGAGGAAACGACCTCGCGCCAGGCCTACGACGGGCTCAGCGCCGGCTTCGGCCCTGGGGTCAACGGGCCGCTGCTGGTCGCCTCCGAGTTCTCCTCCTCGACCGAAGCCAAACAGGTGCTGCCGGGGCTGCAGAAAGAGGTCGCGGGGGCGGAAGACGTCGAAGCGGTCGGCGAAGCGACCCTCGACAATCAGGGGACGGTTGCCGTCTTCACGGTGATCTCCGAATCGGAGCCGTGGGCGGACGAGACCGTCGACCTGGTCGAAGACCTGCGCGAAACGACGATCCCGCAGGCACTGAAGGGCACCGAAGCGAACGCCTACGTCGGCGGTCAGACGGCCGGCTACATCGACCTCGCGACTCAGATCGCCGACAAGCTGCCGCTGATGATCGCGATCGTCGTCGCCCTCAGCTTCATCGTCCTCCTCGTCGCCTTCCGCTCGCTGCTGGTCCCGATCAAGGCCGCGGCGATGAACCTGATCTCGGTCGCCGCCGCCTACGGGATCGTCACCGCGGTCTTCCAGCTCGGTTGGGGGGTGGAGTTGATCGGGCTCGATCACGCGATCCCGATCGTCAGCTTCGTGCCGCTGCTGATGTTCGCGATCCTCTTCGGCCTCTCGATGGACTACGAGGTCTTCCTGCTGACGCAGATGAAAGAACACTTCGAGAAGACCGGGGACGAGCGCCAGGCGGTGATCGCCGGGCTCGCCAACACCGGCCGGGTGATCACCTCGGCGGCGGCGATCATGGTCTGCGTCTTCACCAGCTTCGTCCTCAACGGCAACCCGCTGGTGAAGGAGTTCGGGGTCGGGCTGGCGATCGCGATCGCGATCGACTCGACCCTGGTCCGCTGCCTGTTGGTGCCCGCGGTGATGGTGCTGCTCGGCAAGCGCGCCTGGTGGCTGCCGCGCTGGATGGATCGGGTGATCCCGCGGGTCAGCATCGAGGGCGAGGAGTACTTCGCGAAGAAGGACGCTGCGAAAGACTCCAGTAGAGATGTTCCCGCTCAACCTGCCTAACGCGCTGACGCTGCTCCGCATCCTCGCCGTCCCGGTCGTGGTCGTCGCCCTGCTCGGCGAGAGTGAGAACGGCGATGCCCTGGCCGCCGCAGTCTTCGCCCTTGCGGCCCTAACCGACGGCCTCGACGGCTACTTCGCCCGCTCCCGCGGCTCGATCACGACCTTCGGCAAGCTGATGGACCCGCTCGCCGACAAGCTGCTGATCACCGCCGCCTTGATCTCCCTGGTCTCGCTCGACCGGCTCGAAGCCTGGGTGGCGATGGTGATCATCGCCCGCGAGGTCGCCGTCACGATCCTCCGCACGATCGCCGCCGAGCGCGGCATCGTCATCGCGGCCAGCCGGCTCGGCAAGCTGAAGACGGTCCTCCAGATCGCCGCCGTCTTCGCCCTCATCGCCACCGACCCGGCCCCCCTCGGCGTCGACATCCTCGTCTACCTCGCGCTCGCCGTAACCGTCCTCAGCGGCGTCGACTACTTCTTCGGCCTGCGCAAGCGCATCGAAGCTCTCGAGCGCGAACGGGCCAAACCCAAGCCGAAACCGGCGGCGTAGCGACTCCGAACTTTGGGGGGGCTCTAACCCCCACGATCTCGGAGTGGCTAGGCGGAGGGAGCCTCGAGCCACTCGCGCATCGTCACGTGATGCGCCCGGTGCTCGCCGCTCTCCAGCTCGGCCCGAAGGTCGCCGAGGGTGCCGTAGCGCTCGGCGACGACGTTGTGGCGGTGGATCGTCTCCAGGTTCTCCTGGCGGGCCATGACGAAGGTCTCCTCGGGAAGGTCGGTGTAGCCCTCGACGACCTGGCGCAGCATCTCGCGGACGCAGTCCTCGACGAAGCGGGGGTGTTCGTGGGCCTTGACGACAACGGAGCGCTCGTCGGTGCGCTTCATCAGCTCGTAGATCTCCGAGCTCATCGAGCTCTCGACGATCCGCAGCAGCTCCGGCGCCTCGATCCAGGCCGGCCCGCCCTCGGGGCAGCCGACGTAGAGGGTGCCGATGCCGCGCTGGTTGTGGGTGGCGACGGGGACGAGATCGAGTATCCGCTCGATCTCCTCGCTGTCGAAGCCGTCCTCGGCGAGGCGGTCGCGGGCGAGGGCGGTTACCGCTTCCTGCGCGCAGGGGCAGGCGGTCATGCCCTGGGCCTCGACGCCGGTGAGGGTTCGGGTGCCGCGGGCGGAGGCGACGGCGGTCCCGTAGAGAACATAGATCTCCTGGGTGCTCTTGCCGGTTTCGGGAGTCTTCACCGTCTCCGGGTAGCGGGCGGTAATCGAGACCTCGGCCCGCTCGCCGCCCTGGCGGTCGCGCACCTTCTCGGCGACGTGGGCAGCCAAGATCTCGGCTTTGAAGGCCTCGCCGAGGACGACCTCGTCGATTGCCTCGCCGATGATCTCCTCGAAGCGGGACATGTGCACGCCGGCCTGTTGGGGATTGAGGTCGACGAAGCACTCGAAGCCGGCGTAGAAGAGGTTCTCGACGCCGTCGGTCTTGACGCGGATCACCTTCTCGACGCCGGTGACGCCGACTCGGGAGAGCCCTACCTGGGTGGCGGGGAGGCCGGCCTGAACGTCTGGGGTGGCGGTCGTCTGACTGATCATCGGCTAACCAATAGTAAGCAACCGGGCTTCCCGGGTGGATCGCCGGGCGTTTGCGGAACCTCTCCGGACCTTGCAGAGTTTTTTCCGCCTATAATCCGCCGCGGTCGGAGCGTTAGGGCCGGCCGCGCGCAAATGGGAGAGGGGCGCAGCGGAGCAGTGAGCATCGAACCGTTGGAGACTACGGCTGAGGTCGTCGAGCGCGACCAGGAGGCGAGCCCGATCGGGGAGATCGAGGAGCTCCAGGGCCTGATCGCGACCGGCCGCGAGCGCGGCTACCTGACCTTCGAGCAGATCTCCTCGACACTCGAGGAGGTGGAGGTCACCAAGGAGCAGGTCTCCCAGCTCCACGCCCACCTCGTCGAGCACGGCATTGACGTGATCGCCGAGGACGGCGTCAGCGCTTACAAAGCCCAGCGCAGCGGCGAGGCAAAAAAAGAAGAGCTCGACCTCACCATCGAGCCGAGCCTCGACTCGCTGCGGCTCTACCTGCGGGCGATCGGAAAGGTCGACCTGCTCACCGCCCAGCAAGAGGTCGAACTGGCGAAACGGATCGAGCGCGGCGACATGCTCGCCAAGCGGCAGATGGTCGAGGCGAACCTGCGCCTCGTCGTCTCGATCGCGAAAGGCTATTTGGGCCGTGGCCTCAGTTTCCTCGACCTGATCCAAGAGGGATCGCTGGGCTTGATCCGTGCGGTCGAGAAGTTCGACTACCGCCGCGGCTACAAGTTCTCCACTTACGCGACCTGGTGGATCCGCCAGGCGGTGACCCGGGCGATCGCCGACAAGGCGCGGACGATCCGGATCCCGGTCCACATGGTCGAGAAGCTGAACCGCGTCGCCCACGTCGAACGGCAGCTGGTGCAGAAGCTGGGGCGCGAGCCCGAGCCGGCGGAGATCGCCGAAGAGCTGCGCTGGCCCGTCTCCGACGTGCGGGACATCCTTCGGGTCGCCCAGCTGCCGGTCTCGCTGGAGAAACCGGTCGGCGACGAGGACGAATCCGAGCTCGGCGACTTCGTCGCCGACGATGCCGTCTTGGAGCCCTTCGAGGAAGCAAGCGAGCACCTGCAGAAGGAGGGCGTGAAGAAGGCGCTGGAAGCGCTGCCCGACCGCGAGCGGCGGGTAATCGAACTTCGCTACGGGCTGGCCGGGGCCGAACCGCTGACGCTGGAGGAAGTCGGTCGCACCTTCGGCGTCACGCGTGAGCGGATTCGCCAGATCGAGAACAACACGCTGAAGAAGCTGAAGCGCCTGCCAGAGGCGCAGATGCTTAGAGAAGCGTCTTAGCCTCAGCGCGGCTCGAGGACGAAGACCGTGATCTCGCGGTCCAACTTCGACTCGTAGTAGTCCCAGCCCGAGTACTGCTCCATGTGGCGGCGCCAGAGGTCGGCTCGTTCCTCGCCCTCCGCCGGCCGCGCCCGCACTCCGAACCGCTTGCGCCCGACCTCGACCTCGGCGTCCGGGTTCGCCTTCAGGTTGAGCGACCAAGCCGGCGTCTTCTGGTTGCCGGCGTTGGTGTTGATGACGACGAATCGCTCGCCGTCGGCGAGGTAGAGGACCGGCGCCGTGCGCGGCTGACCGGATTTGCGACCGGTGGTGGTGAGGAGGAGGACGGGGCCGCCGCCGACCTTGCCGCCGATCCGCCCGCCGCTGAGCCGGTACACCGGGGCGTTCAGCTTGCCGACGATGCGCAGCCCTTTCGCTCCCAGCGAATGCGAGAGGCGTGAGTAGAAGCGGTCGCTCGGCACGGCGTGAGTATCCCATCGCCTCCAGCTACAGTGGGGCGATGGCCGGGCCGCACCCCTTCCGCCGCGCCGCCGAGAGCAAGGACGTCGAGCTGCTCGCGGAGACGCTGCGCGAGGACGTCGTCCTCCACAGCCCGGTCCTCTTCCGCGGCTTCGAGGGCCGCGACACCGTCGTCACCGTGATCGCCCACGTCGCGGCGACGCTGGAGAACTTCTCCTACACCGACGAGCTGGCCGAGGGCGACACCGTCGTCCTCCGCTTCAAAGCCACCGTCGGCGACCGCGAGCTAGAGGGCATCGACTTCCTCGAGCTCGACGACGACGGCCGCGTCCGCGAGCTGACCGTCTTCATGCGCCCCTTCTCCGCCCTGAATGCCTTCAACGAGCAGATGAAGGCAAGGCTGCAGGCCTCGGAAGGCTAGGCGTTCCTGCCGCAGGAAATCACGGCTGTTTCGTAGACTCTTGATCCTGAACTCGGGGGAGTGTCCGAGTGGTTAAAGGAGACGCGCTGTAAACGCGTTGGCTATGCCTACACAGGTTCGAATCCTGTCTCCCCCATCGACACGAGCAGGGCGTGTCGAGTTTGTACGGCTATGCCTTACAAAGTCGACAGTTTGGAGGACACCTCGCGTGCTTGACAACCGTGTGATCGCAGTGGCCGGGGTCGGCGGTGGCCTCGGTCCGCTCGTCGCCAAGGAGCTCGCGGGGGCCGGCGCCGTCGTCGCCGGGACCGATCGTTCCCAGGAGACGCTTGATGCGATCGCCGTTGACCTTGGCCTCCCGGCCGAGCGCTGGGACGGGCGCGCTGTTGACCTGCTCGATGAGGACGCCGCGCGCGTTTGGTGCGCGGCGCTGGTCGAGCGCTTCGGGCGAGTCGACGGGCTCGTCCACCTGGTCGGCGGCTGGCGCGGGGGAGAGGCGCTGCACGAGGCGCCGCTCTCTGACTGGGAGCTGCTGCACGACCTCCTCGTCCGCACCGTCCAGCACACGACCCGCGCCTTCCACGACCAGCTCGCGGCCAGCGCCGCCGGCCGCTTCGTCCTCGTCTCCTCCAAGCAGGCGCAGGCGCCGACCAACACCAACGCTGCCTATGCTGCCGCCAAGGCGGCCGCCGAGGCCTGGGCGCTCGCGTTCGCCGACGGCTTCGAAGGGACCGCCGCGACCGCCAACATCGTCGTCGTCGATGCGATCCTGACGCCGCGGATGCGCGAGGAGGAGCCCGAGAAGGAGTTCCCCACCTTCACCCCAGCCGAGGACATCGCCGCCGCGATTGCATTCCTCGCCTCGGATGCGGCAAAGAAGATGAACGGCCAGCGTCTCCCGCTTACCATGGGCAAATGAGCCCTCGGAAAGGCCAGAATGCCAAGCCCGACGGCAAGATGACGATTGCGGAGCTGGCGCGGCGAACGGGGATGACCGTCCGCAACATCCGCGCCCACCAGACGCGCGGGCTGCTGCCGCCGCCGGAGGTCCACGGCCGCACCGGCTACTACAACGAGGACCACGTAGCGCGGATCGAGCTGACCCGCGAAATGCAGGCCGAGGGACTCAACCTCGAGGCGATCCGCCGGGTGCTGGAGTCGAGCGAAGGCTCCTCCCGCGAGATGGTCGACTTCGCCCGCGCGATCCGCGCCCCGTTCGAGGACGAGACGCCGGAAATCTACGATGCCGACGAGCTGGCCGGCCTCTGGGGGGCAGAGGAGTTCGACCCGAAGTTGCTGTCCCGGGTGGAAGCGATGGGAATCGTGCGGCAGCTGCCCGACGGCAAGATCGAGGTGATCAGCCCCCGACTCCAGGCGGCGGGCGCCGCCCTGGTCGAGCTCGGCGTCCCCGGCGACGCGGCGGTCGAGACCGCGGAGGCGTTGCGCAACGCCTCCGAGAAAGTGGCCCGCACCTTCGTCGAGCTCTTCGTCCGTGAGATCTGGGAGCCCTTCGACAAAGCTGGCCGCCCCGAGGAGGACTGGCCGAAGGTGCGCGAGGCGCTCGACCGCATGCGCCCCCTGGCCTCCGACGCCCTGCTGGCGATGTTTCAGATCACGATGGGGGAGTCGACCGAGAAAGCGAGCGAACGCACCCTCCGCGGCGGCTCCGAGCCGAGCGAGAAACGCCGCCGCAAGCGCAGCTCCGGCTCGCGGCGGTCTAGCCGGAGATCGTGAACCGCTTGCGCAGCGGCTTCGACTCGTTCGCCGCTTCGTCGGTCGCCCGCAGCACCGCCAGGTAGCGACCGGGCAGCGCCCGGAAGTGCTTCCACCGCGCGCCCAGCCGCAGGTGGTTGATGCCGATGAAGGTCTTCCAGGTCTCGTAGCCGCTGTAGGTCCGTCCGCCCTTTGAACCCAGCCGGTAGTACTCGGCGTCGAGGCCCCCGCGCTCGCTGATCTGGGCGCTGAAGGCGATGCCCTTGCGCCCTTTCGTGCTCTGCGTCGCCAACGCCAGCGAGCCCAGCGTCGGCGGCCGCAGGTCGAGGTTCAGCGGCGGCTGCGGGCCGGGGTCAGAGGTCGGGTCTCCCGCGATGCCGGCGACGACCACCTCGCCCCGGACCGCCGCATGCAGCTTGCACTGGAAGAAGTACTCGCCCGGTTGGTCGAACTGGATCGTGTAGGTGTCGCCGGCTCGATGCGCCGGCGCATCGGTCCCCGCGTCCGAGTCCCACTGCGACGACTCGGGGGAGATGCCGGTGATCGAGTGCGCCAGGTCGGGGCCGAGCCAGTCCCACGTCACCTTCTCGCCCCGGTTGACTTCGACCCGCGGCTTCGACCAGGCGTAGTTCGCGATCGAGACGCGCGTGTTGAGGGCATAGGCCGCCGGCGCCGGCCAGAGCAGAAGCAAGCCGAACGCAGTTATCCCCGCATACCGGGGACAAATGCGTCCGGCTGCCCTCAGGAGACGAGGTACCAACCGTTCATCCCCTGGTGCAGGTGCTGGAAGACGTGGCAGTGGTAGAACCAGCGGCCGGGGTTGTCCTCGACGAGCTCGAACCGAAATGACTCCGCCGGGCCGAACGTCTTGTTGTCGACGATGCGGCCGTCGGGTTCTGCCCAGCGGTGGCCGTGCAGGTGGAAGGTGTGGAAGAAGTTGTCGACCCCGTAGACGTGGAAGGCGACCCGCTGTCCCACCCGCGCTTCAAGCGTCGGCGTGTTGCCCGCGTAGGCCCTGCCGTTGACGCAGAAGTAGGTCCCGCGCAGCCCGGTGATCGGAGGATCGAAGGTGTGGAAGCCGAGGAAGAACTCGTTGTCCGGCCGCGCTTCTCCCTGCTTGCGGATCACCAGCGGGCCGAACAGCCCCTTGAAGGTCGGCAGCGGGTCCATCGGCCCGTGGTCGTGGTAGAGCCAGGTCCCCTCCGTCCCTTCCCGCGCCTCCCATACATACGTGAAGGTGCGGTTGCGCTGGACGAAGCCGCCGGGGTCGGTCCACTTTCCCTTGTAGGCGCCGTCCATCTCGTTGGCGTAGAAGATGCCGTGCGGGTGCATCGTCGCCGGCGCCCGCAGCTTGTTGCGGAAGTGGACGATCACGGTGTCGCCGACTTCGGCGTCGATCAGCGGCCCCGGCACCGTCGCCTTGCCCAGCGGTTTCCCGAAACCGGCCGAGTAGGGCCGGTAGCCGTAGGCGGCGAAGCGCGTCTTGCCCTCCTTCACCTTCTCGGCCATCATCTGGTCGCGGTGAGTGGGGACGATGTCCCACTCGACCGGCTCGGCGGCGATCCAGTACTCGCGGGTCGAGCCGCCACTCGGCAGGCCCGCCAGCACCCGCGCCCCCGGGTCCCCGCCGCGCCACTCGGCCGCCGAGACCTTCGGCGGCACCCGCACCCCGCGGGCGAGGCCCTCGACGTCGATCTGCCCCTCGTCGGTCGCCACCTCCTGGCCGGCGAGCGTGCAGAGCAGCGCCCCGCCCGAGAGGGCGAAGAAACCCCTGCGGTCGATCGGGTCCGGCATCATCGCCGGCCTACCGCTTGACGGTGATCGTCATCCGCATTTCGTCGGGGTGGATCGTGCAGATGTACTTGTAGGTCCCGGGGGTTTCGAACGTCTTCTGGAAGTGCGCCCCGGCCACGGCTGAGGTCTTGGTCGAGTAGGAGCCCTTCCGCTTCAGGTCCGCCGGCCCCTTCTTCAGGTGGACGTCATGCGGGTAGGTGTTATACGAGGACCACACCCACTTCACCGCCCCACCTTTGCGGATAGTCATGGAGGTCGGCGCAAAGTAGAAGTCGTTCACGGTCACCTTCACCGGCGGCTTCTGCGGCGCCCGAGCCGAGGCCGCGGTCACCCCAAGCAGGGCGGCCGCGGCGAGGCCGATAGCGACGGTGAGGGAGACGAAAGCCTTCGCCCTGCTCATCCGCAGCTCACCTCCCCGGGCTGCGGCGCCACCTCGACCGGCGTGAGCTTCTCGAACGCCGGGTGGGACGGCAGGCGTCGGACCCAGCTGCATTCCTGTTTCTGCGGCGGGTTGGAGGCGGCGTACCCGAGGATCGTCTTCGGGTCGCTTTCGTCCCCGAGGTTGATCTGCAGCCCGGCGACTATGTCGAGGCTGCGCACCTGGTCGGCCAGGACTTCGGCCTGGGGGCAGGCGGGGTAGAGCTGGCTCAGCGGCACTTTCCCGTTGCCGGGGGCGAAGGTCGCGTTGGCGCTGTTCGCGCTCCAGCAGTTGCCGCCGCCGGTGCCGTCGTTCCAGAGGTCGTATTCGCCGTTCGGATCGGCGCCTTCCCGGCCCATCGTGTTTTCGACGATCTGGTTGTTGATGTTCTTGGCGTCGTCGCCCTCATTGGCGACGAAGACTTCGCCGGGTCCCGAGAAGGAGGCGATCCCCCACTTGTGGTTGCCGAACACGTTGTTGTGCTTGACGACGGTTTTGGCGCTGCCGTAGAGGACGATGCCGACGCCGGTCGGGTAGTTGACCGTGTCCCCGGCGACCTGGCCGAGCCCGCCGGAGATGGTGTGGAATTTCGAGCCGGCGAGGAAGTAGTTGTAGTTGTTCCAGAACACGTCGTTGTCTTCGAAGACGTTCCAGCCGTTCGGCTCGAAGCCCTCGCTGTCAAGCGTGTTCGGGACGATGCCGGCCCCGTTGTTGTAGAAGGCCGAATCGACGATCTTCACGTACTTGGAGTTCGTCCCCGAGTAGCCGAGCACGTTTTCGTAGCTGCGCAGGTTCTTCAGCAACGTCCATTTCGGCTTGCGCTGGCAGGGCGCCGGCGGCGGTGCGACGCCGTGGTTGGTCCAGGTCTTCGAGTCGCAGGGCGTTTCGCCGACATAGAAGGCGGAATCACCGTGGTGGTAGCCGGCCGAGTCGAGCATCTTGCCGCCGTAGCAGTACTTCGCGAAGAAGCCGTAGGAGCGGTTGGCCGAGGCGAGCAGGTTGTCCATCTTGTAGCCGTTGCAGTGCTGGCCGCCTTCACCCGAGGCGTGGATGAAGAAGCCGTTGGACTGGTAGCTCCGGGCCCACATGTTTTCGAGCACGAGCCCGTCGACGCTGATCGCCTCGATCCCGTTCTGGGCGGCACCCAGCTCGCCCTTGGCGTTCTTGCCCTCGAGCACGACCTTCTTGCGGTCCTTCTTCGTCCCCTTGATCGTCAGCCCGTCGAAGCTCTTCTTACGCAGGGTGCCGTCGAGGACGACGCCCTCGACGTACTTGCCCGGCCGGATCGCAACCACGGTCTTCACCTTCGCGTTGGCCTTCTTCGCCTTGAAGGAACCGGCGGCGTCGACCGCCTTCTGGATCATCCGGTAGCGGCAGCCGTGCTTGCAGACTTCAAAAGTCTTCGTCTTCGTCGCCTGCTTCTTCCCCTTGCCACCTTGCGCGGCGAGGGTTGGGGCGGCGAGAGCCCCGAGTAACACCATTAGCCCGAGGACGAAAGCGGGGACTGCCAGCCTGTGCTTCATATCGCTCCTTGCAGCGTCGTTTTCTTCGACCCTGCCTCCCAGCGGGTACACCCGTCGGGGTCCCTAATCCCGACGCTAAGAGCGTAGCGGAGCCTGGCCGGTCAGCCAGAGACGATTTTCCGCATCGCTTCTTCCAGTTCAGACACGCCGAACGCGCCCTCGATGCGGTCCCGGACAATTCCGTTGCGGTCGATCAGGAAGGCCCAGGGCTCGCTTTCCAGGTTGAAGGCTTCGACCTGGGGACGCGGCCCTTTGCCGATGTCGTTGTCGTTCCAGATCTCCATGTGGATGAACTCGGCCTTCCCCTTGTAGGAGTCCGCTACCTGCTGGGCGACGTCCACGACCGGCCCGCAAACGCGGGTCTGGCAGAGCGCGGGGGTGGCGAAGACGAGCACGACCGGCTTCTTGCCGACGACGTCGGCGAAGTCGACCTGGTGCATCTGGTCCGGGGGGACCCGGGTATCGATCTTCGCCAGGTCGCCGCCGACCTCGGCCGCCGTGGGCGTGTGAACTGCCGGCGCCTTCTCGCCATCCCTGGGGACCCGCGGGAACTCGCCGACCACCAGGGTCGGGACCCGCGAGACTTCCAGCCCGTCCTTGCCTTTCAGCATCGCGACCACCATCCAGGGGCCGTTGCGGTCGAAGTCGACTTTCGGCACCACGTACACGGTCGTCGCCTCGCTAGGACCCCCGGCGCCGGTGGCGCGGTAGGCCGGCTTCGTCTCCAGCGAGGTCACCTGCGCCGGCAGCGGGCCGGTCACCGGGCCCTTGCCGTCCTTGGCGAAGTAGAGGGCGACGTCGGCATCGCTGATCTGTTCCTGGCCGCGGGTGAAGACCCCGAAGGCGTAGCGGTTCTCGCCGACGTCGAAGGTCTGCGTCGCCGGGGCGATCACGAGCCTCGATGGCTTTGCGTCGGGGTCGTGCAGGAGGTCGCCGATCGTCTTCCCCTCCGCCGAAGGGAACTCGGTCGCCGCCGGGGCGGGACGAGATCCGTCGTCGGAGCCGCCGCCGCAGCCGGAAACCAGCAGGAGGGCAAGGAGGGCGAGCGGGACCTGCGAGCGGGAGCCGGGGCGGCGCACCCGCGGGAAGCTACAGATCGCCGCTTGCAAACGTGAACCGAATCTTTTCGTACGTCCAATGTGATCAACCCGTTTCCCAAAGAGTCCACATGCATCCGCGCTCCGGGACCCTATGATTCACCCGCTGCTGCTCGTTGGGGACCGAGCCGCCGAACCGTATCCAGGGTTAAAGGTGCATATGCCCAACAAGGAGGAGGCGTCGATGTCAGGGAAGAAGTTGATCGTTTCGTTGGTGGCCGTCGCTGCGCTGGTGGGGGCTGTCCCCTCGATGGCAGCCGACGCCACGCCGGAGACCTACAAGGCTGAAGTCGAACCGATCTGCAAGGTCAACACGGAAGCCAACGAAAAGATCCTCAAGGGTGTGCGGGCGAAGGTGAAGGCCGGCAAGCTCGATGCCGCCGCGAAGCAGTTCCGCGCCGCCGCTCAGGCCCTGAAGAAGGCCCGCGCCGAGCTCCTGCAGGTGCCGAAACCCGCCGCCGACGCGACCCGCCTGACGAAGTGGTTGGGCTATGTGAAGACCGAGGTCCAGCTCTTCGAAACCGTCGCCACGAAGCTGGCCAAGGACGAAGAGACGAGCGCCCAGAAGATGGTCGTGCGGCTGATCAGCACCGCCAAGCAGGCCAACAACCAGGTGCTCGATTACGAATTCCGCTACTGCCGCCTGCAGCCGTCGAAGTTCCTCTAGGCGATGGCAACTGCGGTCCGCGAGGGCGCGCGCACTCCCGGGGAGAGCACGCGCGCCCTCGCCGCATCGATCAGCCGCGGCGATCTCGAGGCGGCGACCTCCTGCTTCGCCAAAGACGCCTGCCTGCTGACCCCGGACTCGACCGTGGTCCGCGGTCGAGAGGAGATCAGGCCGATCCTGCACCAGATGATCGCCGCCGGCTCCAAGATCGAGGTCCAGGAGAGCTCGATCGTCCTCGCCGGCGAGGTCGCCCTGGGAAGCGAGCGCTGGGTCATGAGCTCCGCCGGCTCAGAAGGGGAGCCCTTCACCCGAGCCCTGACGCCCACCATGGTGCTGCGCCAAATCGAGGGCGTCTGGAAACTGGCGGTGGCGATTCCATGGGGCCGTCGCTGATCCCCGGCCACCGTCTAGAATCATCCTGAGCGTGCGGCCTCAGGGGGGCCGACCCGCCCGGATAGCTCAGTTGGTAGAGCACTTCCATGGTAAGGAAGGGGTCACGAGTTCGAGTCTCGTTCCGGGCTTTCAGAAACCCCCGCTGGTCGGGGGTTTTTCTGTGTCTGGGGGCCTGAGGAGGTAGTCAATGCGCCCGAATGGGCAGCGTAGGGGCAGCGGACGCGCTCCAGACCCCCCTATTGGTTCCTCCTCCCCCCGGTCTCTGTGGGGGCTGCTACGGGTGTACGGCTGTCTATATCGATGCTGAATTGACTACTCGCTCAGGCCCGTTGCGAGGGAGCAGGGGAAGACGAGGAATCGAGCTGGAGGAGGGGTTGAGATATCGGGTAGCCGAAGTCAATTGACTACCTCCTCCAGACCGCGCACAAAGTGACGCCGATCGAGCTGCGAGGATTCCTCCTGCGGCCCGCCCCCTAGCCCAGGAGGCGAAGGATCAGCGGACAACCGCCACTGAGAACAACTGGACTACGCCCCGGACTCTCAGACACTTTGGAGCAAGCCGCATGGCAGCTCACAAGGGGTACCCCGATAGGCGTAGGCAAGGGCTATAGATCCCCGGCCGGTGTAGCACCTTCCCCCGGTCGGGGTTCCTTGTGTCTGGAGGCAATTGACTACTCGCTGCTGAGCGAGTCCGTGCGGCTGAACAGCTCGCCGAGGGAAACGTCGAGCGCGTCGGCCAGGACCGCGATCGTCTCGACGGTAGGCTTCCGCTCGCCTCGCTCGATGCCGCCGATGTAGTTCCGATGGACGCCGGTCGAAAGGCTCAGCGCCTCTTGGGTCAGACCGCGCTCGCTGCGAAGCTCGGCGGTAGTCAATGAATCGGATCGCGGTAGCGGTTGCGGCCTTTGTCGCCACACTCGGATTGGTCGCCTGCGGGGGTGGCTCTAGCTCGACCAGCTCGAAGCAACAGCACCTAGACCAGCTGGCGGAAAGCTATTCCGAACCGAAGCAGGCGGCGGAAGTCTCGGCGGCACTCTTGGATCTAGCCGAAGGCAACCTCGCTGGCACTCGCGAAGCCCTGGCGACCGCTTGTCCCGACGCCTCGCCGGATGAAGCGCTCCAACACCTGCGGGAAGCGAAAGAAGACATCGCCCTGAGCGAAGAAGTCGGCAACCTCAGCCGGGTCCGTCAGCGCTAATACGTCGAAATCCAGTTGGGGAAAGTCTGCTGAGGGAAGGGGTCGGAAGTTGGAGGCGAGGACCGATCCCCAGACTCGCACGCTTAGAGATCGGCCCCCATTCAAGGCAGCGTTTACGCCGCCTTGTAGATCATCGACAGCACCTGAACAGGCGCAACTTTCGTCGCGTTCATATCTCTCACCCCCTCCCCGTGCGTCAGTTCCGGCGAGCGGCTTCGCCGGGGGGTGGGGCGATGCTAAAGACGTTTTAAAGCATCTTCAGTTTTGTGAGCCGAATCTGTTTTGTGAGTACTTCGCCGTATCCAATAGGGGGATTCAGCACCTATGCTCAGAAATCTGCTGAGTGCCGGGAAGTAGTCAATGCGGAGGTGGAGGAAATGGCAGCCAAAATGGGCGAGAGCCATAGAGGCAAGAACAAGAGGGAGGAATCGCCCGGGAAGCGCATTGAGGATGCCGCGCAGTACGCGGTTAGCCACGCGATTCGCGTGGAGGCGCTGATCCTGCTTAATGAAGCCGAGTACACCGCAGCCGAACTCGCCGAGTTGATCGACGTTCCCGTCACCACCCTCGCCAACCACGTGCGGCGCATGTACGAGGACGGGATGATCGAAATCGCCAAAGAAGAAAAACGGCGGGCGACGATGCTCTACTGGTATCGGGCCGTGAAGCTGCCCGAATACACCCAAAAGCAGGCCGAACGGTTGACCTACATGGAGCGGCAAGTGACCGCAGGGTTAGTCGTCACCACGGGAACGGCCGAGACGGTGGCGGCGCTGCGAAAAGGGCACCTGGCAGACCCCTCGACCATCTTGTCCTGGGACTGGTACAACGTCGATTCCCAGGGCAAGGAAGAACTGGAGGCCGCGAACGCCGCCCACCTTGAACTGGTTCGAGAGATCGAGTGCAAGTCGGTGAACCGTTGCGCCGAGACCGGGGAGGAAACCACCTCGATCCTCGTCAAGCTGTTCGCCTACAAACGCGCTCGGAAGGCTCGTCGCCCACGCTCACAAATCTGTGAGTCGAATCGGAAATCGGTTTGACGCGAAGCGCAAGCCGCCAATAGCTTCTTCACCACTCAGCGTCGGTTAATAGCTTCTCCGCCGCTGGACTCTGAAGTACGGCACGCCGGGGGCGGGAGACTCCTCCCCAAAGAAGCCGACCGTCCCCGGCTCTTTGAATGACTACTTCCTCCCACAGACCACCCCCGAACAAGCGCCTCCCGGCCAGCGGCACGCCTCATCCGGTCGGGAACGCCCAAGGCAGGCGCCCGGAGCGGGGGCGGCGATGAGGGAATGGGTCGCCGTCCCCGCCCGATACCCGAGGGGCTAGATGGCGGCCACCCTCGTACAGGTGTTCAAAAGCCCGATGCGGGTCCGCATCCTTGAACTGCTGGCGAACAACGCTGCCCTTTCCCCTGGAGCCGAGCCGCTGACGAAAGCGCTCCGGGAGTTCTACCCCGAAGCGACCCAGCAGCAGGTCTCCTACCACCTCACCGTCCTCACAGAAGCGAAGATGCTTCCCATGCGGGGGTGACACAGGTTGCGGACGAAACGGCGACCGAAGACGGCTGAGGACGTGGCCTCACAGAGGGGGTTGGGGCTGGCGGTGGAGCGGCTGCGCGAAGAGGCGGGCATGACCCGCGAACAGGTGGCCATCCGGGGCGGTCTGACGGGTATGACGATCAGCGGCGTCGAAAGCGGCGACCAAGAACCGACGTGGGGGAACCTGCGGCGCATCGCTCAGGGGTTGGGCGTTGAGGTTGAGACGCTGGCCGCGCTCGCCGTCGAGCTAGCGCCGGGGAGGGCGGGGGCGCGGCTGCGGCGGCGGGACAGGGAAGCCGGTCAAGCGCGGGAGGCGCGACTACAGGGACGACAGGCTAGCTGTGCCTCCCAGCCGTTCGGAAATCTCGAGGATTTGACTACCTCTTCCGGGTCGGCCGCAGTGCTTCAGCCACCGAGGACCGCGACCAGGCCGCGACCGAGAGCGCCCAGCCGATCGCCAGCCTCACGCAAACCGCCGAGGGGATCGGAGGCACTCTCCAGATCGCAACCTCCGAGCGCAGCTCCAAACGGCGGGCGAAGCTAGAAGCTCGGATGGGGGACACGCTGGCCGGTCTCGGGGGCAGCGCCGGGGGCAGCGCTTCAGCCGACCAGAGCCGTCCAGTACCGACTACTGCAAACGGCAAACGTTGTACCTCTGAAGCGGAAGGCGGCGGCAGCCGTCTAAGGCCGACCACACCGCCCCCTCATGGTAAGGAAGGGGTCACGAGTTCGAGTCTCGTTCCGGGCTTCTTTGGCTGGCTGGCCAAGGCGGCGCTTCCGTCTGTAGGCTGCGCTCGTGGACTTCGCCTTGAGCGACGAGCAGAAGGATTTCGTCGATGCGATCCGGGATTTCTGCGACCGTGAGTGCGGGACGCAGGATCAGCGCGAGCGGCTGACCGAGGGCTACCGCGAGCACCACAACTTCGACATCTACAACCAGATGGCGGAGCTGGGGTGGCTCGGCGTGACCATTCCCGAGGAGTACGGAGGCTCCGGTGGCACCATGCTCGACGCTTGCCTGTTCATGGAGGAGAGCTCGCACGGGCTCGCCCCGATCGGCGGCTACGCGACGACGCTGATCGTCGCCGGCGCAACCCAGCGCTTCGGCACCGAGGTGCAGAAGGAAGAGATCCTCGGCGGCATCGCCTCCGGCTCGGTCGAGGCGATCGCGATGACCGAGCCCGAGGCCGGCTCCGACGTCGGCTCGCTGACCACCAAAGCGGAACGCGTCGACGGCGGCTTCGTCCTCAACGGCCAGAAGGTCTTCATCTCCAACGCCCACATCGCCGACCACGTTCTCGTCGTCTGCCGCACTACCAAGGGCGAGAGCAAGCACGAGGGGCTGACGATGATCTGGGTCCCGCGCGAGGTCGAGGGGATGGAGATCGTCCCGATCGAGACGATGGGCGGGCGCGAGACCAACACCCTCTACTTCACCGACTGCCTTGCCCCCGACGGCGCGGTGCTGGGCGAGGTCGACCGGGGCTGGACCCAGCTGATGGCCGGCCTCAACGTCGAGCGCCTGATCCTCGCCGCGACGATGCTGGGGATCGCCCAGCGCGCCTTCGACGACGCCCTCGCCTACGCCAAGGAGCGCAAGCAGTTCGGCCGGCCGATCGGCTCCTTCCAGGCTCTCCAGCACCGCTTCGCCGACCTCGCAACCGACCTCGAAGCCGCCCGCCTGATGACCCGCTGGGTCGCCACCCTCGTCGATGAGGACCCCGACCGGATGCTGCCGAAGGAGGCCTCGATGGTGAAGCTCTTCGTCACCGAGGTCGCCAAGCGCACCACCCTGGAGGGGATGCAGATGATGGGCGGCTACGGCTACTCGACCGAGTACGACATGGAGCGCCTCGTCCGCACCTCGCTGGTCTCGACCATCTACGGCGGCACCTCCGAGATTCAGCGCACGATCATCGGCAAAACCCTGGGCCTGTAGGAAGTCGAGGAGCACGGCGGCCGGGTAGGGGTCGTCGCGACGGCGGCGAAAAGGGCGGCGTGCGGGACTTCGCGAAGCGCCAGCCCTCAGCCGTCCTCCTTGCCGCCCAGCTGGCGGCCATCCTCATCTACCCGTTCCTCGAAGAGGGCTCCGTCGGCCGCTCGATCTTCAGCATGTTCGGAATCGCGATCCTCGGACTCGTCGTGCTCGCGGTGCGCAGCTCGTCGGCCCTTACCTGGGTGAGCGTGCTGCTGGCGCTGCCTGCGACCGTGCTGCTGCTTGTGCAGGCGGTCACCGGTGACGACGCGCTGCTGCCGTACTCGTCGGCCTTCGAGTCCGCCCTCTACTTCTACGCGGGCGGCGCGCTCCTGTTCTACATGCTCGAGGACCACGAGATCACCCGCGACGAGCTTTACGCCGTCGGCGCGACCTTCACCCTCGTGGCGTGGGCGTTCGCCTACGCGTACGTCGTCTGCCAGGCGGTCGAGCCGCAGAGCTTCACGGCAGCCGTCGACCCCCGCGACGCGCGCACTTGGATGGAGCTGCTGTTCCTCAGCTTCACGACGCTGACCAGCACCGGCCTCAGCGACGTCGTCCCGATCAAGCCGTTCGCGCGCAGCCTCGTGATGATCGAGCAGCTCGCCGGGCTCGGCTACGTGGCGATGGTGGTCTCCCGGCTGGTCGGGCTGACGCTGCGGGCGACGGGGAGGTATCCGTGATGAGCCGCGCCGGAGGCTGTGAGCTTCAGGCCGCTGCCGCGGTGCGACCGTCGTCGACCAGCGCCGGTTCGCCGATGTGGAAGCCCTGGGCGAAGTCGACGTCGAAGGCGCGGACCAGCGCCAGCGTCTCGGCGTCCTCGATCCCCTCTGCCACGGTCTCCTGGCCGAACGCTTTGGCGAACTGGACCAGCGCCTGCACGAGCCGCTGATCGGTGGGGGAGCGGGGCAGCTCGCGGATGAACTCGATGTCGATCTTCAGGTGCTGGATCGGGAGGTCCTTGAGGTAGCTGAAGGAGCTGAAGCCGGTGCCGAAGTCGTCGAGGCCGAGCCCGCAGCCCATCCCGGTCACCGACTCGGCGAAGGCGCGGGCGTGGTTCATGTTGGAGATCGCCGCCGTCTCGGTGATCTCGAAGTCAAGCCAGGCCGGGTTGAGCCCGTCGGCGATCGCCGCCCGCACGTCCTCGATCAGACGCGGGTCGCAGAGGGAGGCGCCGCTGACGTTGACGGCGATCGGCTGCGAGCGCCCGGCCAGCTCGATCGCCTTCGCCAGCACCAGCCGGTCGATCTCGACGATCAGCCCCAGCCGCTCGGCGGTCGGCAGGAAGGAGGAGGGCGGGATCACGTCGTCGTCCTCGTCGAGCATCCGCACCAGCAGCTCCTCGCGGGCGACGCATTCCTTGCGCAGGTCGAAGATCGGCTGCGCGTAGACAACGAGCCGTTCGCGCTCGAGCGCGTCCCGGATCCGGTCGGCCCAGGTCAGCTTCAGGTTCGGTCCGCTGTCGCCGTCGACGGCTTTGCCGCCGCCTTGTTCCTTTGCCTCGCAGAGGGCGATGTCGGCGGCGATCATCAGGCCTTCGGCGGTGATCGCCTCGCCGGTGCCGCCGAAGGTCGCAATCCCAACGCTTGCCCCTACCGCCGGCTTGCCGCGCTCGCGCACCAGGGCGATCAAGCGCTCGGCGGTCGCCATCGCCTGGCTCGGGGTTGCCCGCTGCAGGAGGAGGGCGAATTCGTCGGCGCAGATCCGCGCCGGCAGGTCGTCGACCCGGGACTCCTGCCGCAGCGTCGCCGCCACCGTCTCCAGCAGCCGGTCGCCTGCCTCGTGCCCGAGGGAGTCGTTGACGAGGTGGAAGGCGTCGAGGTCGAGCAGCAGCAGCGCCCCGGGCTGCTCGCGTTGGAGCGGGTCGAGGATCCGCTCTTCCACCTCTTCTACGAACTGGTCGCGGTCGCAGAGACCGCCGCTCTGGATTGCTTCTTGCACCGTGCCCCCGGAGTGCCCGGATGGATTGCCTGAAAAACGACTGTACATAAAAGTCGGTAGGTCAAGCCACCTACTACACATATGGGCGGCGGCAACCAGTCCCTAGGTCGCCCAGGACGCTATTCTTGCCGCAGCCTCGCGCTTCGGCCCGGGGTCGTTTTTATGTAGCGACTTCTGTAATGACTACCTCAGGCACGGAACGAGGGAGAAGATGGCTCGCGGAGATGTCCGCATCGCGGTGACGATGGCTTGCGAAGAGTGCAAGCGGCGTAACTACCAGACCAATAAGTCCCGGCGCAATACGCCGGATCGCATCGAGATGCGCAAGTTCTGCCGCTGGTGCGGCCGCCACACCCCTCATAAAGAGACCCGGTAGCTGGCCCGATGGCGAAAACCCGTGCACAGCGCAAGGCCGAGCGCCGGGCTCGGGAAGCCGAAGAGCAGAAACGCTCCGGCGGCTACGAGAGCCCGGTAGAGGCGCAGCGGGAGACCCAGCTGGGCGTCTCCGGCGACGTCGCCGAGGCCGAGGCGGTCGAGATGGGGATCGCCGCCGGCGCCCCCGAGTCCCAGCTCGAGACGCCGGACGCGCCGAAGCCGCGTTCCGCCCGTCGGGCCGAAGCGCGCGCCCAGAAGGACGCCGAGAAGCGCAAGCGCGGGGAGCAGAAGCGGCGCGAGAGCGAGCAGCTTGCGAAGAAGCAGAAACAGGCCAAGGTCGAACGCCAGCGCGCAGGATTCATCGGCTTCCTCATATCCTGTTGGCAGGAGCTGAAGAAAGTCCAGTGGCCGGATCGCGAGACGTTGATCCAGGCAACCGCTGTGACCATCCTCTTCGTCGCCGTCGCGGCCGCCTATCTCGGCGCTCTCGACGCGGCATTCAGCTGGCTCATCAAGCAGATCCTCTAAGAGGGTCCCGAACAAAGGCTTCTAGATGTATCGCTGGTACGTGATCAACACCTACTCCGGGCACGAGAACAAGGTCAAGCACAACCTCGAGCACCGGGTGCAGACGATGAGCCAGAACCGCAACGTGCGGCAGGTC
>Ga0126305_10000090_pt1 | contig 38526 bp, 37 predicted proteins | sample Plot26_FD_92536 | JGI IMG/M metagenome (GOLD analysis project Ga0126305, IMG submission 92536) | Serpentine soil microbial communities from UC McLaughlin Reserve, CA, USA - Plot26 | ecosystem: Environmental > Terrestrial > Soil > Grasslands | place: USA: UC McLaughlin Reserve, Lake County... | reverse complement strand
TTCAACAACATCATCGGCAAGAGCTCCCGGATGCAGGCGATCTTCTCGCTGGTCGACCGCATCGCCCGAACAAACTCGACGGCACTGATCCAAGGCGAGAGCGGCACGGGCAAGGAGCTGATAGCCCGCGCCATCCACTTCGCCAGCCCGCGCTCCACCCGCCGTTTCCTCTCGATCAACTGCGGGGCGATGCCCGAGAACCTGCTGGAGAGCGAGCTGTTCGGCCACGAGCGGGGCGCCTTCACGGGTGCCGTGCGCGACAAGAAGGGGCTCTTCCAGGAGGCCGACCACGGCACCCTGTTCCTCGACGAGATCGGCGAGATGACCCCTTCGATGCAGGTCAAGCTCCTGCGCGCCCTGCAGGAAAAGGTGGTGCGCAAGGTCGGCGGCACCGACGAGGAGCAGGTCGACGTGCGGATCATCGCCGCCACCAACCAGGACCTCGAGGCGCGCATCCAGAGCGGCGACTTCCGGGAGGACCTCTACTACCGGATCAACGTCCTCCCCATCCACCTGCCGCCGCTGCGCCAGCGCCGGGAGGACATCCCGCTGCTGGTCGAGTTCTTCCTCCAGAAGTACGCCCGGCAGATGGAGATGCCGGCGCGCCAGATCTCGATCGAGGCCATGCACATCCTGGAGAGCTACGACTGGCCGGGAAACGTGCGCGAGCTCGAGAACCTGATCGAGCGGGTGCTGGCCCTCTCCCACGCCGAGACCATCACCACCCGCGACCTCCCCGTCCACCTGCTGACCAACCGGCGGACCAACCCCGACCTGGTGCAGCTCCCGGAGGAGGGCCTGGACCTCGAGGCCTACCTGGAGTCGATCCGCACGCAGCTCATGATCCAGGCCCTGGAGCGCACCGACGGCGTCCAGACCCAGGCCGCCGAGCTGCTGGGGATGAGCTTCCGCTCGTTCCGGTACTACGCCAAGAAGGCGGGGATCAAGGGCGGGGATTAACTCGTATTGCTGAATCCGCCAGACGATTAGCTGGATCTGCCGCGTCTTCCTTGGGATGCTAGGGCTCAGCGGTCTGGAACATTTGCCAGAAACGGCGCGGTGCCTGGGGCAAGGAGCTGAAAGGCTCGATCCCGGCTTCCTGATCGGCCTCGATCTGGACCCTCAATACGGTCTCGAGCTTGTTGGGCAGGTCTCTTGGATCCTGAGAAGACGTCGCCAGATTCCGCTCCAGACATTGGGCAACCCACCAACCCCGGTCCTTGAAGAAGACGACGTGAAATACGTGGCGGCGCATCATGGCTCCCCTCCTCTGGGTAACGAGCACCTTACTACGCTACGCCGCGTTTCGTGCTCTCGCAGGCCCTGACTACCGCCCTCCCACCGCCACCCCGTCCACCGGCGCGTCTTCCGCGAGGGGCAGAGGCCTGACGAGGATTCCGTAGCCGGAGGTGCCGATCCACAGCTCGCCGTTGATGATGCGGGCGGCGGAGATGTCGCGGGCCGGGACGGGGACGTCGAGGTCCTGGAACTTGCGGGTCTGGCGGTCGAAGAGGCGGACGGTTTCGCCGCTCACCATCAGGGCGGGACGCCGGGCGTCGCCCGTGGGGAGCACGCGGGAAGGCTCTTTTTCCAGCTCGGCCCAATCCGCGTCGGCGCTGGCGCGCGTGAAGGTGCCGCCGGTACCCCAGAGGAGGAGCTGGTCCGCGAGCCGGAACAGCCGGCCGCCGGCGAACGGGGCCGGGATGGTGTGGTTGGCATCCGCCGTCAGGCGGTAGATGCCCTGTGAGTCGGTCACCCACAGCGAGTCGCCGTAGAACGCCATCGAGCGCGGCGCGCCGTGCTTGTAGGCACGGCGGGCGAAGAGCTTCCCCTTGAGCTCGTAGAGGGCGTCCGGCGTGCGGGCCAGCAGCCGCGGGCCCTCGGACACGAACTGCTCGACCCGGCCCGTGCCAATGTCGCGCACCCAGTGCCAGCCCTCGCCCCGGCGCTCGAAGAGCCCCTGCTCCGTGGCCGCGAAAAGGCGGCTCTGGTGGAGGGCCAGGTCGAGCACGGTGGGCAGGTTCTGGAACTCGCCGAACGTCTTGCCGCCGTCGCGGGAGGAGTAGAGGCCGGAGAACGGTCCGGCGTGGCTGACGCCCACCAGGATCTCGTTGCCCACGACCCCGAAGGTGGAGATGCGGGTGTTGATCATCCCCGCCGCGGCGGGCCGGATGGTGGCGCCGCCGTCGTCGGAGATCCAGGCGCCCGCGCCTTCGGTGCCCAGGATCACCCGCTCCGGGCGCGCCGGATGGTAGGCGATGGAGAGCACGGCGATGCCGGGGTCGCCCACCCGCTTCCAGGTCTTGCCGGCGTCGTCCGAGAGGTGGAGGCCGGCGACGGTGCCGGCGAGCAGCCGGCCGCTCGGCAGGGCGGCGAAGCTCGTGGTGCGGCGCTCCTGGAAGCCCTCCAGGAATTTCGTCCATTTGCCGCCGCCGTCCCGGGTCTGGTAGACGAAGCCGCAGGTGCTGGCCCAGATCTCCCCCGGTTTGCCCGGCACGGGGGTGAGGCTGAAGACCTCGGAATCGAGCGCCATGCCCTCGAAGATGCCGGTCCAGGTCTCCCCGCCGTCGGCGCTGCGGTAGGCCCGCCGCCAGGTGCCGGCGATGACGGTGTCCGGCTGCGCGGCATCGACCATCAGGCTGGTCACCTTCTGCACCTCGGGGAGCTCGTCCGTCAGGGGCCGCCAGGAGAGGCCGCCGTCGTCGGTGCCGTAGACGCCGGAGATGGTGCCGGCGTACATCCGGCCTTCCCGTCCCGGCACCAGGGCCAGCGCGTAGACGGGCTCGTTCGGCAGGCTGCCGGCGCGGGAGACCCAGGTCTTGCCCAGGTCGTCCGAGAAGGTGACGTGGCCGCCGCCCCAGATCCCCCACAGGGCCGCCCAGACGCGCGACGGGTTGTTGGGATCGAAGCGCAGGGCGCCGACGACCCAGCCGGGAAACGGCAGGTGAGGGCCGGCGTTGGCCCACGTCCGGCCGGCGTTGCGGGAGATGTAGAGCTGGCCAGCCGAGGTGCCGGCGAGCGCGAGGTCGGGATCGTCGGGATGGAGGGCGACGGCCCGCACGTCGGCACCCCAGATCGGCAGGTAGCGCCAGTCCGACGGGGCGGCGGACGCCACGCGGGAGGAAACGAGGAGCAGGAAAGCTCCCAGCAGGCCAGTCAAGATCCGGTTGCTCATTCGCTCAATCATCCTCGTCCTTCTCATAACGTGTACCAATCACCTCAGCCAGAATCGATATGGCAATCTCACCCGGACTGTCGCCGCCGATCGGCAGGCCGATCGGCGCGCGCAGCCGGACATCCGAAAGATCGAAGCCCAGGGCCGCCAGCTCCTCCCTCACCCGCGCCACCTTGCGGCGGCTCCCCATCAGCCCCAGGTACCGCAGCCCGGGGGGGATGTCCCGCAACAGGGCCGCGAGGGCGGCCGTGTCGGTCTCCCAGCAGCGGCTGACCACCGCGACGTAGAGCTCGCGGGCGCGGACCGCCGCCAGAAAGTCCTGCCGGTACTCCCGGTCCGCCTCGGCGAGCCGGACGCCGGGCGGGAACAGCCCGGGATCGCGGAACTCCGCGCGGTCGTCCACCACCAGGCACTCGAAGCCGGCGAGGGAGGCCGCCCTGGCCAAGGCCTGGCCCACCGGACCGCCGCCGCAGATGGCCAGGACGGGGGCCGCCACCATCACCTCTAGGAAGACCTCGGCCATGCCGCCGCAGACCATCCCCGTGGGCTCGCCCCGGGTCGCCTCCTCCGTGAGGTAGTAGCGCTTGACCTCGGAGGCGGAGGCCCCAGACCCCATTCGCAGCTTCTCCTGCGCGTCCGCTTTCACGAACGCCTCGAAGGCGCCGCCGCCCAGGTTGCCGTAGAACGTGCCGTCCGGCCGCGCCAGCAGCTTCCAGCCGACTTTGCCGGGGGTCGAGCCCTCGGCGCGAACGATCTGGCACAGAACCACGCGCCCTTGAGCTTGCAAGGAGCGTTCCGCCTCCGTGAGGACTTCGACAGGAGCGGCCACGACCATGGGAAGGAGGATAGCATCCGAGCCACGAGGTAAGATCCGCGCCATGCTCAAGAAGCTCGCGCTGGGACTGCTCGTGGCCTGGGCCGCGGCGGGGTTCCTCCACGAGGTGAACGAGGCGGTCGCCAGCTACGACCAGCGGCAGCGGGCGGTCCGGCGCTTCACGTGGCGGTTCGGCGCTCCGGAGCCCAGCCGGCTCGCCCAGTGCCTTCAGCAGGCCCGGCGGGAGATCCCGGCCGGCAGCGCCGTGGCTTTCACCTCGCCGGACACGCCCCGGGGCGCCGCGTTCCAGCGCTGGCGATGGGCGTCGTTCTTCCTGCCGGACCAGGACGTGCTCCCGGCAGGCGACCCGCAGGCCGCGTACGCGATCTCCTACCGGATGAAGATCGAGGACCACCGCTTCGAGCCCCTCCGCCGTCTGCCATGCGGATGGTTGTACCGGGTGAACGGGCCTTGAACGCCACGGCGCTCCTGGCGGCCGCCGCCCTCCTCACTGCCTTCTGGCTGCTCGGCCGCCGCCTCTCCGCCGCGCTCGCCGCCCCGGGGGACGGGGCGCTCTTCCGCGGCACGCTCTACGGCATGGCGGGCGCGGTCGTCTTTCACCTCGTCCTGACCGCGCTGGACTTCGCCGGAGTGCCGTGGAGCGCGTGGCTCCTCGCCGCCTTGGGCGCCGTCCTCTACGGGCTGGCTTGGCGCTTCCTGCCGCCGAGACCGGAGAGGGCGAGGCTGCCGTCGGACCTCGGCTGGGGGGACGGCCTCGCCCTGTTCGCGCTCGCCGCCGCCACGCTCATCGCGCTGACGGCCTGGATCGCGACGCCCGACTTCGTCTATCACTGGGGGCTCAAGGGGGCCCGGTTCCACCTCGCGCGGGGCGTGGACTACGCCTGGCTCGCGCGGAGCTGGAACTGGGTGATCCACCCCGACTACCCGAACCTCCTGCCCGAGACGTATGCCGTGACCGCCCTGCTGGCGGGCGGCTTCGACGTGCCCGCGATGCTGCTGGAGACGGCCGTCCTCTTCGCCCTCCTGCTCGCCGCGGCCCGGGAGGGCCTGCGCCAGGGCGGGGCCGACCGCTTCACCCGGCAGGCCGGCGTGGCCCTGGTGGCGCTGGCGTGCGGCGCCTTCTGGATCGCGAGCCTGCTGCCCGGCGGCGCCGACGGCATGATCGCCTTGGCGCTCGCGGCCGCCGTGCCGCCGCTGCTGCGGCCGCCGGACCGCGTGGGCGACTTCCAGATCGGCGCCATCGCCGCCTTCGCGGCCGCCTCGAAGACGGAGGGCATGCCGCTCGCCGCCTTCCTCATCCTCGTCCAGTGGGGCCGCCGCGCCTGGACCGGGCGCCGGCTCGAGTTCGGGGCGGCCCTGCGGACGGGCCTGCCCGCCGCCGTGGTGATCCTCCCCTGGCTCGCCCGGACGCTGCACCACCGCCTGTTCCTGGAGATCAACTCGGGACGCTTCGATCCCTCGCGGGCCGGAGAGATCGCCTCGACCGTGCTGGAGACCCTGGGCGCCCCCTCCTGGCACGGCTTTCTGGCCGCCATGTTCCTGCCGCCGCTGCTCCTCGCCAGCCGCCGGGCGCGGCCGTTCGCGGGGGTGGCCACGCTGCAGCTCCTGTTCTACTTCTACGCCTACTTCACCATCCAGGCGGCGGACCAGACGCGGGCCTTCATCCTCTCCAACTTCGCGCGGCTGGGATACCAATTGATCCCGGCAAGTCTGGTGGTGGCCCTGGTGGTCTGGCTGAAATCAAATCGGCTGGAAAACGAAAAGGGCGGGACCGCCGAGCAGCCCCGCCCTCGCGTGGAACCGGAAAACCCGCCGCCGATCAGCGCGGCGTCGTGACCTTCACCAGCGCGCTGTAGGGCGAGAACCCGCCACCGCCCGCGGCGCGGATCCGGAAGGTGTAGGCAGTCCCCGGCAGGAGGTCTTCGACCAGCGCCGACGTGGAGTTGGCGTCCACGGAGAGGACCTCCAGGAAACCGGTCCCCTTCCTCTTCGCCTCGATCACGTAGCTCTCCTCGCCGGTAGCCTTGTCGCGCCAGGTGAGGGTGACTTCCGTCCTCGACTTGGCCTTGCCGGCCACCCTGACGGGTGCCACGAGACGCGACGTGCCGCCCGAGTTGCCGCCGCCCGTGCCGTAGATCGAGGCGATGCCGGCCCGGTCGTCGTCCGTCAGCCGCGCGCCGCGGCCGTCGTCGTGAGCGTTGGCGAACATCAGGGCGTCCCGCAGCTTCGAGTGCCCGAGGCCCAGGGTGTGGCCCAGCTCGTGCGCGAAGACCTCTTCCGCCGTCTTGGGCTTGTCGCGGAAGAAGCACTCCGTGCCGTCGTTGGTCACGATGTCGGCCTCGACGGCCTCGTGGAAGCGCTTGCCGCGGAAGGTCCGCGTGGACTGGAAGAAGAACGGGCCGCCGAAGGCGATCACACCGCCCTCGTTGCAATCGAAGGTATCGGGCACCGCGTTCTCGGGGTCGTCCCGGTAGGGGTCGTCGAAGAGGATGGTATTGACGCCGTCCGACTCGGCCAGGCCGCCGCCGGCCCGGGTCGTGCCGGAGTAGACGTACTGGACGTTGCTGCCGCCATCGGAGTTCCAGGTGTCCATCGCCACCTTGAAGGCGTCGATGGTGGCGTCGAGGCTCAGGCCCGGCTGGCCGTCGGAGTTGACTCGCCACTCGACGTTCTGGCCGCGGTCGAAGCTGAACCAGCGGATGCCGTTGCCGTCGGCGGGCAGCAGGAGCGTGAAGGAGTCCGCGACCGAGCCGAGCTGGGCCGCCTTGGCCCTGCCCAGGACGTAGCTGCCAGCGCTCGGCAGGCCCTGCGCGCGGCTCCCCACCCATTCCGAGAACCGGTCGAAGTCGCGGACCGCGTCGACGCCCCCGTCCTCCAGCAGGCCCTTCTCCCCGACCTCGCTCGCCTCGGACAGGTCGCGCAACGCCACCTTGCGGCCCTTGACCACCCGCTGATGGAAGGCGCCGAGCATCAGGTGGACGATGCGGTAGGTGCCGTCCTGGGAGGGGCGGAGGAAGAGGAGCGTCCTCTCCCCGTCGGCGAACTGGGGCGCGCCCCAGATCTTGAGCCCGAGCCCGGCCGGATTGATTCCGCCCGGCACCCGCACCACGACGGTGCTGCCCGGCAGGTTGCCCTTGAGGACCCGGTTCACCTCGACCAGGTAGTCGGTCGCCGGCGGGCCGTCGACGACTGGGGCCGCTTCGACGCCCACGACCTCGGCGTCCACAACCGCCGACGCCTGATCGGCGAGGGCGCTGTCGGACATCATCATGTAGGTGGTGGCGGCGGCCGGACGCGCCGAAAACGCGAGCGGCAGCGCGAGGAGCGCCAGGGTGAAGGGGCGGAGCACTGACTTCATGAAAGGCCTCCTGGGAGCTGCACGGACTCGCTGGTCGAAGGAGCGCATCCGATTGTTGATGTCATTGTAACATGTACGGCCTATCGAATAATTTCGTAGAAGCCCGTTCAAAGCAGCCCGGCCGCACCCCTCAAGAGCCCTCGGAGGAGGAACCTTTGGACCCGGAGCTCTTGGACTCGGCCACGGTCTCCTTGGGCTTGTCCGCCTTCTCGGTCTTATCGGCCTTCTCCGCCTTATAGGCAGCTCCGGCCTCGGACTGGCCGGAGTCGTCGCCCTTGCCCTCGGATTTCTCTGACTTCTCGGATTTCGCGCCGGAGCCGCCCCCGCCCTTCTTGGCGTAGTCCGTGGCATACCAGCCGGTGCCCTTGAACTGGAAGGCGGGCGAGGAGATCAGCTTCTTCACCTCGCCGCCGCACGACGGGCAGGCGGCGAGCGGCGCGTCCGCGAAGCGTTGGAGGCGCTCCGTCCTCTTGCCACAGGTCAAGCACTCGTATTCATAAAGCGGCATCGCATTTCACTCCAGGCTTGCATTCCAAGAGGCCATCACGTGCTGAACTTGTCCCCTTGAGTCTTGAACCGGATCTTGATCGCTCCCGTGCTGGTCATCCCCGTGCTGGTCGTCGTTCCCGAGGCAGCCATCCCCGTGCCTTCCTCGCGCCGCGGCTCCGGCGCCGCGGCGGCGGTCGGGATGCGGATGAGCTGGAGGATCTGGAAAGCGTACAGCACCTTGGCGTTGTCGGCGGCGCTGTGCGGGCCCTGGGTGCAGATGTCGAAGAGGCTCCGCTTGCCGTCGACCAGGCTCAAGACCCGGTACTCGTCGCCATCGAGCGCGAGCTCGATGAGCTGCTCCACCTTGTAACAAGGTTCGAGGACCGTCTCTTTCCGGCCCAGCCGGGTGACCAGGGTCTTGGCGTCCGGTGCGCGCTTGATCCCCTGCAGGATGACCTGGCGCATGGGGAGCTGGATGCGCACCGCGTCCGGCTCGCGGAACTCGCCGATGCTGAAGATGACGCTCCCCTCCTGCCAGTAGAACAGGCTCCAGACGATGGACTCGATCTGCTTGCGGATGGCCCGGTAGACCTCGGAAGGCGAGAGCAGGCCGTGCTCGATCAGCAGCACGCCGTAGCGCTTGTTGGTCCGCTCGCGCTCGCGCATGGTCTCCAGGTAGGTCTCGGGCGAGATCACCCCGCTCCTCTGGAGGTACGCGCCGAGGCTGTCGGCGCGGTCCGTCGACGTCGCGTGAACGACGTTGCCCTCCTTGATGTAGACCTGCTTGACCATGCCGTCGCGGCTGGCCTCGATGACGCCCGGCACCTGGAACCGGTCGATGGTGTAGAGGATCTCCGGCAGCGCTGTCTGGGACAGGTCGCCACGATATTGAAAGCTGTTCTCCACGGTCGCCACGGAGAAGGACCTCCCGTCGGGAATCACGACGAAGCAAGGGAAAGCGGCTGAGTATACCATTCCGCTCATGGCCCTCCTTGCTCCCGACGAAGCCTGGCGCCGGATCGCCCGACGGCTGCGCCCCCTCCCCGAGGAAACGGCTGGCCGGCCGGCGGCGGCCGGCCGGGTGCTGGCGCGCGACCTCGCCGCGACGGTGGACGTGCCGGCCGAGGACGTCTCGGCGATGGACGGCTACGCCGTCTCCGGCGACGTTCAGGCCGGAGAGCGCCGGCCGGTCGCCGGCACCGTCGCCGCCGGCGACCCGCCCGGCTTCGAGCTCGTGCCGCCGGCGGTCGTCCGCATCATGACCGGCGCCCCCGTGCCCCGGGGAGCCGACCGGGTGATCCCCGTCGAGGCCACGGACGGCGGCCGGGAGGACGCCGTCTTCCATGCGGGCACGCCGCCGGGCGAGCACGTCCGGAGGCGGGGCGAGATCCTGGAGAGGGGCGACCCGCTGCTGCCGGCGGGCTCCCGCCTCACCCCCGGCGCCCTCGCCCTGCTCGCCACCCACGGCTACGCATCGCTGCCCGTCCACCGCGCGCCGTCGGTGGCCGTGCTCACCACGGGCGACGAGGTGGTGCCGCCGGAGGCCGTGCCCGCCCCCGGCCAGCTCCGCGACTCCAATACCGAATTCCTCCTCGCCGCCGGCGCCACCCTGGGGCTCCGCTTCGAGTCCCTCGGCATCGCCCCCGACCGGGCCGCGGCCCTCCGCCCGCTCGTCGAGCGGGGGCTCCGCTCGGACGTGCTGCTCCTCTGCGGCGGCGTCTCCATGGGCGAGTTCGACCTCGTCGAAGGGGTGCTGGCGGACCTCGGCTGCGAGGCCGTGTTCGACGCCGTGGCCGTCCAGCCCGGCAAGCCGCTGGTGTTCGCGGCGCATCCCGGAGGTCTGGTCTTCGGGCTGCCCGGCAATCCCGCCTCGGTGATGGTGAGCTTCTGGCTGTTCGTGCGCCCCGCGCTGCGCCGCCTGATGGGGATCGAGGATTCCTGGTGGGGCTCCGCCGTGGCCGGCACGCTCGCCGCTCCCCTGCCGGCCGCCGGCTCCCGCGACCGCTTCCTGCCCGCCGCGCTCGAGCCGCGCGAAGGGCGGCTCCTGGTCACCCCCTTCCCCCCGAAGGGCTCCCACGACCTCGCCGCCTACGCCCAGGGCACCGGCCTGGTGCGGGTAAGGGCGGGGGCAGGGGCGGCTGAGGTGGGCGCGGAGTGCGAGGTGCTGGTGTTGGTGGCTTGAAGGACTGCAAAGACAGCAAGGACTGCAGGGACAGCAAGAACCGAGCTTTGCTTTCCTTGGTGTCCTTGCAGTCTTTGCAGTCCCTGCCGTCCTTAGTTTCCTGCCAACTCCCCCACCCCCTTCTCCAACCGCCGCACCAGCTCGGGCAGCGCCGCCTCGTCCACCGAGCAGTGGGCGATCCTGAGATACCGTGGCGCTATGGAGATCAACCCCGTGTCGTGGTGGGCCAGCAGGTGCTTGCGGACAGTCTCGGAGTCGAGCCCGAGCCCCTCGGGCAGCTCGACCAGCGCGAAGCAGCCGGAGTTGAAGGGGAGCACCGCCATCAGGCCGGGATCCACCCCGGCCAGCGCCCCCTTGAGGGCCTTGTAGCGGCCTTCGAGGAGCGCCCGCACCACCTCGACCTCGCGCTCGATGCCTTCCCGGCGCAGGGCCTGGAGGAGCACGACCTGGCTCGCGGCCACCGGCGAGCCGACGACCGAGCGCACCAGCATCTTCACCTTGCTCTCCATCGACCGCGCCGCCTCGGAGTCCGGCTCCAGGGCGAAAGTCAGGAAGCCGACGCGCCCGCCGAAGAAGGAGAACTCCTTGGTGGCGCCGTCGATCTTCACCGCCACCAGGTTCGGGTGAGCGCCCGCCAGCTCCCAGAAGAACGACTCGCGGGGGATCTCCGCCTCGTAGACCAGGCCGGCGTAGGCGTCGTCGCAGACCACCACCAGGGGCCGGCGGCCGGCCTCCTCCAGCAGGGACTCGACGGTGGCCCGGCGCTCCGCCGCGTCCGGCGTGTAGCCGCCCGGATTCGAGGGGACGTTGAGCAGGGCCACGGCCGGCTCGCCCGCCGGCAGCCCGGCGAGAGCGTCCACGATGCAGCGGGGGTTGTAGCGCCCGTCGACGTAGGCGGGGGCCGTCAGCACCTTCGCCCCCGTGCGGGTGCCGAAGGCCTGCCGGTAGTTGCCCCAGAACGGCTGCGGGATGGCCACCGCCTTGCCCTCGCCGCCGAACAGGTCGGCCACCAGCGACAAGCCGTGGCTGAGGCCCACCGTCACCAGCGGCAGGCTGGACGGGGCCGCGGCGGAGACAAGCCGGCGCTGCCACTCCCGCCAGCGCCGGCGGACCTCCGGGAGCCCCTCGATCGGGGAGTAGAGGAGCGCCTGGTTGAGATCCGGCTCGGAGAGCTCGCCGAAAGCGGCGGCCAGTGCCGGTAGCTGGACCGCGCCGCCCCGGCCGTCCGTGACCTGGCCGATGGTGCCGTTGATCGCCTTGCCCCGGGCCTCGGCGGCCTGAGAGGGGATGTCGGGAGGGAAGAAGATCCGCCGCCCCATCGGCGAAAGGGCCTGGAACAGGGCCGGGGCATCCCGTTCGAGCGGTGCGTTGATCTCGGCCGCCATGTCGCGCATGGGCGCAGATTATAGCGTCTTGGCGCGGCCCGGCATCTCCTGTAACTTGTCGGCCGACCGAACGAGACGCGCGCCTTCATGGCGCCTGAGGGAAGCAAAATGCCGGAACCGATCCTCTATACGCTGAGCTTCTCGGCTCCCGAGACCCACTACGTGGAAGTCGAGGCGCTGATCCCCACGGACGGGCTCCCCGAGATCGAGCTGATGATGGCCGTCTGGACCCCCGGCTCCTATCTCATCCGGGAGTACTCCCGCAACGTCGAGGGGCTCTCCGCCGTCACTGCGATGGGCGAGGAGAGGGGAGAGCCGGTGGCCGTCGAGAAGACCGCCAAGAACCGCTGGCGGATCGCCACCCGGCAGGCCCCCCGGATCGCCGTCCGCTACCGCGTCTACTCGCGCGACATGTCGGTGCGCACCAACTGGGTGGACGCGGGGTTCGCCCTGATCAACGGCGCCCCGACGTTCCTCACCCGGTCCGGAGCCGAGAAGCGGCCCCACGACGTCCGGGTCGTCCTGCCGGCGGCCTGGAAGGTGGCGGTGAGCCCTTTACCTCCGATTTCCGGGGCGTCGGACGCCGGCGGGCACGCCTGGCGCGCCGCGGATTTCGACACCCTGATCGACTCGCCCCTGTACGCCGGCAACGGCCGGGTCTACCCGTTCGAGGCTGGAGGCAAGCCGCACGTGCTGCTCAACGAGGGGGAGGACACCGTCTGGGACGGCCCCCGCTCGGCGGCCGACGCGGAGAAGATCGCCCGCGAGCAGATCGCCTTCTGGGGCGGCGCCCCGTACCCGCGCTACGTCTTCTTCAACCTCCTGACGGAAGCCGGGGGCGGCCTCGAGCACCGGGACTCCAGCACGCTGATGAGCAGCCGCTGGCGGACCCGCACCCGCGAGGGCTACCTCGAGTGGCTGGGCCTGGTGAGCCACGAGCTCTTCCACGCCTGGAACGTCAAGCGGCTCCGGCCGGCCGAGCTCGGCCCCTTCGACTACGAGCGGGAGGCCTATACCCGCGGCCTGTGGATGGCCGAGGGCTTCACCTCCTACTACGGCGACCTGCTGGTGCACCGGGCGGGCTTCTCCACGCGCAAGGAGTACCTCAAGGCCCTGAGCAAGGGGATCGAGGCCCTGCAGACCACCCCGGGCCGCCTCGTGCAGCCGCTCGACGAAGCCTCATTCGACGCCTGGATCAAGCTCTACCGGCGGGACGAGAACACGGTCAACAGCGCCGTCAGCTACTACACCAAGGGCGAGGTGGTGGCGTTCCTGCTCGATGCCAGGATCCGCCGCGCCACCGGCGGCCGCCGCAGCCTCGACGACGCCATGCGCCTCGCCTACCGGCGCTACTCGGACGAGCGCGGCTTCCACCCTGAGGAGCTCCGGAAGACGCTCGAGGAGGTGGCCGGCATCGGCCTCGGGGACTGGCTGGCGCGCGCCGTCGAGTCGATCGAGGAGCTCGACTACACCGAGGCCCTGGACTGGTACGGGCTGCGCTTCGTGAGCAGCGAGGCGGAGAGGAAGGAAGCCGGCGAGCCCAGGGAGCTGCCCGCCGGCTGGCTGGGGATCACCACGGAGCTCCAGGGCGGACGCCTCGTCGTCACCGAGGTGAAGCGCGGCACTCCGGCCCACGAGGCCGGCGTCAACGTCGACGACGAGATCCTCGCCATCGGCGATTACCGGGTCCCCCCCGCCGGCCTGGCAGACCGGCTCAAGGCCTACCAGCCGGGCGAGAAGGACTCCCTCCTGGTGGCCCGCCGCGACCGCCTGACCCGCCTGCCCGTGACCTTCGGCGAGAAGCCCAGGATCCGCTGGAAGCTGGAAATGCGGCCGGACGCCACCGGCGAGCAGAAGGCTCATCTGGCGGCGTGGCTGGCGGATAAGGGCTCCCCCGCGGAGGAGGAGAAGGAAGAGACGACGCCCGAGACGGTCGTGAGGTGACAGGACGGGACCGACGGCCTACGCCCGGGGCGGCCGCCGCCGAAGGTCCAGGTTCCGCCGCCGCTCCTCCTCCTTGCGCTTCTTGCTCGCCGCCCAGGAGCAGATCGGGCAGGCGTCGAGGTCGTGATAGAGGGCCGGGCAGTAGACGCGGCCGAAGTAGATGATCTGAAGGTGGACCTTGCCCCAGGCCTCCTCGGGGAAGACGCGCTTCAGATCGCGCTCGGTCGTCTCGACGTTCTTGCCGCTCGACAGGCCCCAGCGGGCGGCCAGACGGTGGATGTGGGTGTCCACCGGGAAGGCCGGCAGCCCGAAGGCCTGATTCATCACCACCGAGGCCGTCTTGTGGCCCACGCCCGGCAGCGCCTCCAACTCCGCGAGCGTCCGGGGCACCCGGCCGCCGTGCCTCTCCACCAGGAGCTCGGACAGGCGCTTCAGGTTCTTTGCCTTGGTGTCCGTGAGGCCGATCCGGCGGATCAGCGAGCGAATCTCCTCCACCGGCAGCGCCGCCATGGCCTCCGGCGTCGGGCCCTGAGCGAACAGGGCGGGGGTGACCTCGTTGACCAGCTTGTCCGTGGTCTGGGCGGAGAGCACCACGGCCACCAGCAGGGTGAACGGGTCCACGTGCGCCAGGGGGATGTCGACGGTGGGGAACCGCTCGTCGAGGATGCCGGCGATGCACTGAGCCTTCTCTGGTTTCGTCATTGCGGGAAAGAATTTCGGAAAGAGCTCTCTCCCGGCGAATCTTATCCCCTTTCTGCGCGCGCCGAGCGGTCCAGCAGGGTGCCGAGGCCGGCCAGCGTCAGGGCGCAGGCCACGGCGAGGGCGCCGGCCACCAGAAGGCCCAGACGGGCGTTGGCGGGCACCTGAGAGATGCCGAGGATCCCGAAGCCGAGGGCGATCGCCGCCGTGTCGGCCACGATGGCCGGCCCGGCCTCGGAGACGGCCGCCAGCGCCGCGTCCCCCCCGGCGCCCTCCCGGCTCAGGCGCAGGAAGACCTCGTAGAAGTGGATGCCGTAGTCGATTCCGACCCCCAGGGTGATGGCGCAGAACATGGCGGTCGCGACCCCGAGCGGAATGCCCGCCCACCCCATCGCCCCCAGCATCCATGCGATCGCCACGGACGACGGGAGCGCGATCAGGAACCCCACTTTCCAGGACCTGTAGAGGAGGGCCACGACCAGCCAGGAGCCGAGCAGGGCCAGGGGCAGGGAGGAGACCTGGGTGCGGACGATGGCGGGGATCATCGCCTGGCTGACGGCCACGTCGCCGGCGAAGCCGATCCGGATGCCGAGCGGCTCGAGGCGCTCGCGGGCATGTCGCCGGGCCGCCGCCATCAGGCCGTCCACCTGGCGGTAGTCGGGATCCTTGAGGAAGACGGTGATCACGCCCCGCCGCCGGGCATCGTCGATCACTTCCCGGCGCCGCGGCTCGCCCCGCACCTCGTCGAACGAGCGGATCAGCGAGGAGACCTCGTCCGGCGTGCCGGGGATGCTCAGCCTCTTGGGATCGCGGGCGAACCGCAGGAAGGAGACGGTCGTCAGTTGGGCGTAGGGCCCGAGGACGCCCCCCACCCGCGGCTGGCGCCTCAGGAAAGCCTCGAAACCGCCGATCCCCCGCAGGGTCTCGGGATCGAGGAGCGGCCCGGGCTCCCCCTCATACACCTCGCCGAGCGTCCCCTTCCAGCCCGAGAGGTCGAGGTGGACGAGCAGCAGGTGGGTGCCGTTGAAGAGCTGGTTGACCCGCTCGGTGTCGGTGCGGAAGGGACTCCCCGGGGCAAACCCGCTGAGCCAGGAGTCCTGCACCCGCAGGCGGGCCATCCCTATCCCCACCAGGAGGGTCGTGAGAGTCAGTACAGCCAGGGCGCGGCGCGGCGCGTGGTAGACCGGCGTGAAGAAGCGGCGGAACCGGCCGGAGGGCGAGGCGCTCCGGCTGAGGGGCCGCCGCAGCACCCGCGGCGGCAGCAGCGCAAGCGCCGCCGGCCCCACCATGAGGGACCAGAACAGGCAGAACAGGAGACCGCCCGCCGCGAATGCCCCGAAGGTCCGCACCGCCACCAGGGGAGTCGAAAGGAAAGAGAGGAAGCCGACGATGGTGGTGACCGTGGCCAGCACGACCGGTCGGCTCATCTCGGAGATCAGCACCCGCACGGCCTCCGGGTGGCGGGTGCCGGGCGCATCCTCGGACTCCAGGATCTGCTGGTAGCGCCAGAAGAGGTGGATCTCGTCGGCCAGCGCGAGGGTGGTGAGGATCACGGGGAGCACGGCCGTGGTGAGGTAGGCCGGCACGCCGAGCCATCCCATCGTGCCGAAGGTGAAGACCTGGGCCGCCGCGAGCTGGACCATCCCCAGCAGCACGCCCGCGATCCGCCGGCATCCCAGCCAGAGCACGAAGCCGATGACGGCGATGGACAGGGGCAGGAGCACCGCCAGGTCCTGGAGGATGTGGGTGCCGAGCAGAGACTCGGCGACGGGGGCGCCCACCACCAGGACGCGGTTGCCGGGCGACTCGAAGCGGCGGCTGACCTCGGCGATCCGCCCGCAGAGGGCCACCCGGTCCGCCGCGGCGGCATTGACACCTCCCCGGCCTCGCGCTCCTTCGAGCACGTTGGGGGCTCCGACGAGCACCGCCGCCGCGCTCAGGTCCTTCGACACCAGGGTGCCCCGGAGGATCTCGATCGCCTCCAGGTCGCCCTTGAAGACCTCCATCGCCGCCGGCGTTTCCGGCACCTCGTCCAGAAAGGGGCGGAAATTCAGCGTGCCGGGATAGACGCGGTCGCGCTTCTCGCTCGCGAGGCTCGTGACACCGCCCGCGGGCACCCCCTCGACCTTCTCCAGGGCCGCCGTGAGATCGCGCAGCCGGCGGAGGGTGCCGGTGTTGAAGATGCCGTCCGGGCGCGGGGTCTGGAGCACCACCACGATCGGGTCCCGCAACCCGAAGTGGCGGCGCACCCCGGCGTCGAACCGCACGGCGGGATCGTCCGGGGGCACCAGGGCATGGCCGTCCGTGCGGAGCTGCAGCCTCAGGAGCCCCGGCGCCGCCAGGAGCACCAGGGCGGCGAAAACGGCGATCACCCTCCGTGGATGGTCAATCGAGTAGAGGGCCAGACGGTCGAAGCCGAAGGCGGAGCTGAGCTGCGCGGAGAGCTGGCGGAAGCGGTTCAAGCAATCGAGATTTTTACATAATTCCGCCAGCTACGGCAGACACACAAAGGGCGGCTTGCGGTCGCCTCTCCTTTCCTCACTCACCCGCCCACCCCACGCCCTCGCCAGGGGCGACCGCCTGCCGCCCAAACCCTTTTGATTCCGTCTAGTACCGGGGCGGACCGCCCGGTCCGCCGGTGCCGGTCGTGCCGGCGCGGCCCTGGGTCTTCTTGACGGCGCTCAGGATTCCGATGCCGAGGAGACAGATCACTCCGACGGCGATCCACATCGTAGGCACGCCGGCCAGGTGGGCCCCCAACGCCAGCCCGATGACCAGAATGATGAAGCCGATCAGGTAAATTCCGAACGAGGACGACATGCGTTTCCTCCGTGTATTCCAGGATGGACGGGCGAAACCCGCCGCTCGTCCGATTGGATTCAAAACGCGAGCCAACTCGGGGCGGCTCAGGCCCGGCTGTCCCACAGGACGTCCGGGATCCCCCGCTTCGCGCTCTCGTAGCGCGACATGACGAACAGGGCGTCCGAGAGCCGGTTGAGGTACCTTACTACGAAGGGGCCCACGGGCTCCAGGCGCGCCAGGGCGATCGTCAGGCGCTCGGCCCGGCGGCAGACCGTGCGGGCGACGTGGAGCTGCGCCGCTCCCGGCGAGCCGCCCGGCAGGATGAAGTTGTCGAGCGGCGGAAGCTCCTCGGAGAGCTCGTCCATCAGCCGCTCCAGGGCGTCGACGTTGCGCGCCTCGATCACCGGCACGGGCATCTTCACCTTGTCCTCCTCCAGGATGCAGAGGTCGGACCCCAGGTTGAACAGCTCGTTCTGGATCCGCGCCAGCGTCTCGGCCAGCCGGGGCTCGAGGCCGAGGGCGATGGCCACCCCGATCGCCGAGCTCAGCTCGTCCACCGTGCCATAGGCCTCGATACGGGCCGAATCCTTGGGCACCCGCTGGCCGCCGCCGAGGCCGGTGGTTCCATCGTCTCCAGTGCGGGTATAGACCTTGGTGATGCGTGGCATGGCGTTTCTCCCCCTCTAAAGGAGGTGTAAGCTATCCGACGCCCGCCCCGCGATCAATCGAACCGGAGGCATTCCTATGACCACCTTGACGATAGAGCTCCCCGACGAAGTCTACGAGACCCTCCGGCGCTCGCCGACGGAAGTCCAGAAAGAGCTGCGTCTGGCTGTAGCAATCCGCTGGTATTCGCAAGGTCTGATCTCCCAGGAGAGGGCAGCCGCGATCGCCGGCCTGGACCGGACGGACTTCCTGAAGGCGCTTGCCCATGAGAGGGTGGATGCCTTCCAGGTAGACATCGATCAGCTCGCGCGGGAAATCTCGCGTGAGTGACGCGCCTGTCGTCAACGCTTCACCACTCATATACCTCGCCCATGCCGATCTGATCGAGCTCCTTCAGGTGGAGGGACCCCAGGTTCACGTGACCCGCACCGTCGCTGAGGAGATCCTTCGGCGCGGGCCTCAGGATCCGACCGCTCAGATTCTGGAGAACACTCCCTGGCTGCGCCAGGTCGAGCCGGTTCAGCCCTCGCCCAAGGTCCTCTCCTGGAAGCTCGGCCCTGGAGAGACATCCGTGCTTTCCTGGGCTCTCGTGCATCCCGGCACGGTGGCCATCGTGGACGATCTAGCGGCGCGACGCTGCGCCGAGGTTCTTGGAGTCCCGTTCATCGGGACTCTGGGACTCGTACTCCGCGCCAAACGGAAGGGACTCCTGCCAGCCGCCCGGCCTGTTGTGGACAAGCTCTTGGTGGCGGGGATGTATCTCTCCGAAAGGGTCCTCTCCCGAGCCCTGGCACTGGTGGGGGAATGATCCCTACGCCCACTTCCCCGTCAACAGCGGCTCCACGGGATGCCGTTCGCGGTCGATGTCCAGCTCCTGGAAGAGATTGGCCGTTTCCTCGGACTCGCACTCGGGCTTGAGATCGATGTCCAGATCCTCGGCGGGGCCCTCGTCCGAGCCCATGAGGAGCAGCTCGGCCCCCTCGTAGTCCAGGAACTCGGGGGTGCCGAGGGCGATGAAGCGGCGGCTGCCGAAGCTCTCCTGAAGCTCTTCCGGGAATTCCGCCTTGCGCTCCTCGTCGAGCCCCACCGACGGCGGTGATCCTGCCTGGGGGTTCTTGACGCTCAGCAGATAGCTCCCCTGCTTCTCGATGTGAAGCTCCCGCTGCACCTCGTCCGGCTCCGCCGGCAGCTCCAGGGCATAGAGAAGATGCGTGTGGTTGCCGTGGCGGGCCAGGGCGTAGACCCCCTCGCCCGCCGGCCGGGCCGAACGCCGGGTGCCGAAACCGTCTCGCATCTGGCCGCGCTGGAGCTCCTCCACCATCTCCTCCGAGCTCTGCCCGACCTTCTCCACGAAGCCCCAAAACCGCTGCTCCGCGTCGTCCGATTCGGGCAACCGCTTCTTGCCGACGGTGATCATCCGGAAGAGCTCCCGCCCCTCCGGGCTCAGCACGAAATGAAAGCGTTGCACGTCCACCAGCCCCTTGGGCGCTTCCTCTCCCACGGCGGGACGATAGAAGAAATAGATGTTGCCTCGCTCGAGGATCTCGACGTCCTCTCTCTGGGCACGCTCGGTCATGTGTGGCTCCTTCTCATAGGTGGGACCTCGGCCCCGCCCTCTCAGGATTGCAAACACGCTGCCACGGAAATCAGGCGTAAGGGAGTTGAATCTCGCCGATGGCCAAGCGAGCCGGCGTGGCTACTGGCCGAGCACGCCCGGCTCGAACAATCCGTCCGTCTCGATCCCCTTGGCCTGAACGAGCACGCGGATCTCCTCGCCCATTCCCTCGCCGTCGAGCAGGGCCATGGCCCCCTGCCGGGTGGCGGCGTCCGCGCCCTGGAGCTCTTCGAAGAGGCCGCAGGCGGTGAGCCAGAGGGCTTGGCGGGTGAGGGCCACGGTCTTGAGCCCCTCGGCCTCGCCGGCCTGGAGGAGCGTGGTGAAATCGATGTGGGCCGTCAGATCCTGCTCCCCCACCTTCACGAAAGGGTTTCGGTGGACCCGCTGGCGGGTGTAGCAGGCCAGGGTGCCGTTCGCACGGATGCGGGGATCGAGGAGACGCTTCCGTTCGAAGCCGTAGTCGCAGGTCACGAGGAGGCCGCGTCCCAGCCGCCGCGCCAGCTCCCGGTAGAGCGGTCCCCATCCCGGCGACAGATCGGCGACCTGCCCGGGCTGGAGGGGCGCGTCAGGGCTCCGCAGCAGATCCAGCAGCTTGGGGTCAGACACCTCGCCCTCTCGCCAGACGAACGCGCCGGCCTCATCCAGATCGACCCAGAGCTCGCCCACCGTCCCATCCGCCCGGCCGACCAGGCGGTGGACCGGCAGAGCGTCGAACAGCTCATAGGAGAAAATCAGCCCCTGGATCTCCCCCTCTCCGATCCCTTCGAGGCTCCCGACCCGCTCCACCCCCGCCGGCACGGACCGCGCCACCCGGTCCCACGCCCGCACCCGCCGGCCCATTGCCTTCTCCACCAGGACCGCGACCACGTTCTCGAGATGGAGGCCGCTCCCGTACCCCGCCTCGAACATCTCCGCCGAAGTCTTGCCGAGCGCCCCGTCCAGCCGTCCAAGCAGGCGTGCGGTGACCCGGCCGAACAGGGGTGAGAGCGTGGCGCCCGTGACGTAATCTCCGTCCTCGCCGATGGGGAGATCCTCGCGGCTGTAGTAGCCTGCCTCGCCGTACAGCGCCTCTTCCATGAAGACGGCGAAGGGGATGGGGCCCTCGGCACGGATGAGGTCTTGGAGGCGAGGGAGGGGGGGCATGGCGGTAAGGGCCTAGCTTAGCCTGTCAAGGGGGCCGCCCGTAAGTGCTAGGATTGCTTGAGCCGAAGGCTCTAGACATGCCTAGAACTGATCGTGGAGCTAGGTCTATGACAATCCCTCTGAGGGCCCTCGCGGAAATCAACCATGAAGCGATCCGTATCCTTTCCAGGGAGATCGGACTCGCGAACACCATACGGTTCATCAATCAATTCACCACGGGGATGGGGATTACACAGCAGAGCGGCGGGAGATGTTCGCCGACATGTCCCTTGACGACATCGTGTCTGAGATGAAGCGGCGAAAGGCTTAGCCGAGCTAATCCCGCACCTTGAACGGCCCCACGTTCCGTGAGACGCGCTCCACGGGCAGCCGCTCCAGGGAGCGTTCGATCTCCAGGTGGTCATAGCCCAGCCGGCGCAGGAACTTCCAGGGATTGCGGTCCAGCGGGGTATCGAAGATGTCGATCAGGACGACCCTCCCGCCGGTGCCGAGGCAGCGGCTGATGCTGCCGGTGAGATTCCGCATCCCTTCCTCGACGGGGTGTTGAGTGGCCAGCTTGGTGAGAGGCAGCCTGGGAACGCGGCTGGCGGTCGGCGACATCTTCAGCAGCAGCTCGGGCTCGTCGAACCCCGGGACGACCACGAGGCAGGCGCCGTGCACCTCCCGCTCCAGCAGCGCCATCCGCTCCTGCCGGGGGTAGAGGATGCGGTGGGTGGTCACGTCGGCCAGGTTCCAGGATAGTCCGGCAAGGCTCAAGCCGAGGAAGACGGCCGCCGCACGGCTCCGGGGTACGGTCATCCGCGCGGCGAGGGCGCCGAAGACGGGGGCCATCTGGAAGTAGAACTGGTCGTCCGAGTTGTTCCAGAAGACCCCGAAGCCGAGGATGGCCAGAAGCCAAACAGCCGTCAGGATCAGAGCACCCCGGTTGGCAGGCTTCGACGGATCCCGGAGCGCGGTCCAAAAACCGTAGAGCAGGGCGGCGGCAGCGGCCAGAAAGGCCAGAACGCCCAGGACGGCTCCCGGCGGCGGCGCCTGCCGGTCGCGGACGGCTGCCGCGGCCGGGGTGAGATCGACCAGGGCGCTCGCGGTGCCATAGAACGCGCGGACGACGGACTCCACCAGTCCCTTCCAGGAACCCACGAACCCATAAGCGCCTTCGGTGCGCCCCGCCCGCTGGCCGCCGCTGTAGCGGGTGAGCCACGCGAGAAAGCCGGGAGCCCCACGGGAGCCGAGCCAGGCCGCGAGCAGGAATGGCGTGGAGGCGAGCGCCGCGCCGAGCCCGACGGCCGTGGCGTCCCTCACCCCGAGCCGCGGCTCGCGCCTCATCAGGTGCCAAGCCGTCAACGTGACGGCCAGGGCGATTCCTAGAACGAGGTTCGAGATGAAAGCCAGGGCCGAGAATCCCACCGCCGCCCCGAGAGCCAGGGCCCGGCGGAAGGATGGCCGCTCCACGCAGAGCAACGCCAGCCACGCCACGGCGACGACGAAAGGCATCTGGATCATGTGGATCTCGTCCGAGACCCACAGCCTCAGAAACGCCGAGGAGAAGGCCAGCCACGCCGTCGCGTGATTCGCCGCCCATCGGGTGTCGGCCAGCCGCGGAGCCACGCCGTAGCGGAAGAGGCCCGCAGCCAGCGCCCCCGAGAGCGCGCTCAGGAGCTTGAGGACGTCGACGGCCTCCCGATGGGAACCGCTTCGCGCCCACAGGTTCTGCCACCAGGCCCCGAGCGGCTCGAACAGAAGGTGGTTCGGATTGAGGTGCCAGCTCCCCGCGGCGAACTCCAGGCTGTGGCCGAGCCCGTCGTTGGACACGAAGCCGATCGGGATCGTGCACAGCAGGAGAGCCGGCAGGAAGAGCCAGAGCAGGGCGTCGAAGAGGTCCGGCGCCTGCGTGCGCTTCATCGCTCCCCTCTCCGAGGTCTCCTGAATCCCATGGTCACGCTCGGCTGTCATATCATGGGGCCAGGAGGTCCAAGATGCAGGTCCAACTCACAGCCGTTTACCAACGAGTCGCCAGAGGCTATGTCGCCTTTGTGGAGGAACTGCCCGGAGCCAACACTCAGGGCTCAACTCTCGAAGAGGCTCGCGAGAACTTGCAGGAAGCGGTGGCCTTGGTGCTTGAGGCCAATCGTACCCTGGCGGAGGAGGAGCTGCACGGAGCGGAGGTCATCCGTGAGCCCTTCAAGTTGACGGCTTGAAGAGGATCGACCTCATCCGGCATCTCGAACGCCACGGCTGCCAGTTGCTGCGAGAGGGCGGAAGTCATTCCGTATACGTCAACCGAAGCGCCCGAAAAAGCTCCACAATCCCGAGACATCGGGAGATCGATGAGTTCTTGGCGCGTAAAATCTGTAGAGATCTGGAGATACCTAACCTGAGGTAGCGCTCTTGAAGATCCGTCGCGATTCAGTGGCAACTACTCTCAGCATTTGGAGGGCTCATCCATGAAAGGCAAGATCTTGCTGGCAGGGCTCGCGGCCGGGTTGCTCCTCGCCGGAGCGGCGGGGGCGAGAGGCGCCAAGGGCGTCTTCACCATCGCGCTCCATTACACGGCTCCGGAGAGCGAGGAATCGGATGTTTCGCTGGCGTCCGGCCTGAGCGGCAAGCCGCTCAAGCTCAGCATCACCGACGGCCGGAAGGCGTCCGATCCTGCCGTGATCGGCGAAAGCTCGGATGACGATGACAAGGTCTGGCCCGTGCAGACCAGCAACGATCTGGCCTCCTGGGCCAACGAGGTGCTCCAGAAGAGCGCCGCCGAATGGGGCGTCAAGACCGCGGACGACGCTCCTCTCACCCTCTCCGGCGAGCTGACGAAGCTGCAACTGGTCGAGAGCAACAAGGCCGTGGGCTCGACCTACAGGGTCGAGTTGGAGGTGGCCTTCTCCCTGACCGATGCGAAGGGCCGCAGCCTCTGGTCGGGCTCCGTCCCCGGGGACACCACCCGCTACGGCAAGAAGCGTAGCGCGGAAAACGCCAACGAGGTGATGAGAGACGCCCTCCGGGAGGCCTACACCGACCTCTTCAACGACTCCGGCCTCCAGGCGGCCTGGGCGAAAAATCCCTGAGTGCTCAACGTGGAATCGGATGACGATCTCCGCAAGGAGAAGACGAAACGGGCACTGACAACACGAGAGGCAATCCGGCGCGCTCAAGCTCTCGTGCGCTCCTATGTCCCCCAGGGTCGCATGCTGTCGGACGAACTGATCGAGGAGCGCCGCAGAGAGTTCCGAGACTGAATAGCGTCCTGCTGGATGCGGCAGCTTTTATCTGGTCCATCAAGGTAGAATCCGCCGCAAATGCCCCAGGCCCAGCGACTTCCAACGACCGACCGGCTCCTGCGCCGGGTCGACGCCATGGCGGGCCGGCCGGTCGTCATGCTGGTGGACCTCGTCGCGGACGTCTTCATCACCGGCACCCCGAAGCGGATCAGCCGGGAGGCTCCCGTGCTCATCCTTTCCTACCAAGGCGAGAGGCTGACCCCCGGCGGCGGGGCCAACGCGGTGGCCAACGTGGCCGCGCTCGGGGGACGTCCCCTGCCCCTTGGAGTCGTCGGCGACGACGCCCATGGACGGGACCTGCTGGCCGACCTGAAAGGCCGGGGGATCGAGGCGGCGGGGATCGTGGTGCGGCCCGGGTACCGGACGCCCACCAAGGTCCGCATCCTCGGCGGCGGCAAGCACTCGATCAAGCAGCAGATCGTGCGCTACGACATCGAGGAGACGCTCGAGCTGACGGACGGCGAGCGCGGACTCTTCTCCAGCCTCCTGGAGCGCTGGGCCGGCGAGGCGCGGGTGGCAATCCTCTCGGACTACGGCTACGGCGCCGTCGAGCCGGGGATGCTCCCCCGGGTGCGCGCCACTCTCGGCGAAGAAGCGATGCTGCTCGCCGACAGCCGCTACCGGCTGGACGAATTCGCCGGGCTGGACGGCGCCACCCCCAACGAGGAGGAGGCCGAAACGCTGCTCGGCTCCACGATTGATCACGATACGGACCATGACGATCCGGACCGCCTGGAGGAGGCCGGCCGCCGGCTGCGCGAGAGGCTGCGAGCCCGGTTCCTCCTGATCACCCGGGGCAGCCGGGGGATGAGCCTGTTCCAGCCCGGCGCCTCGGCCCATCTGCCGGTCTCGGGCACCGACCAGGTGGCGGACGTCACGGGCGCCGGCGATACGGTGATCGGCACGTTCGCGCTCGCCCTCGCCGCCGGGGCGGACCCCGTGGAGGCGGCGCTGCTCGCCAACTACGCGGGCGGCGTCGTGGTGATGAAGATGGGCACGGCCACCTGCTCCCCCGAGGAGCTCAAGCGGGCGATCGAGACCGACCGCCGCCCCCTGGAGGAGCTGCGATGGGGCTGATCCTGACCGTGCCCGAGCTGCGCCAGCGGCTCGCGGAGCTGAAGGCCCGGGGCAAGAAGGTCGCCTTCGCCAACGGTCACTTCGATCTGCTGCACGTCGGGCATCTGCGCTATCTCCGCGACGCCCGGGCCGAGGGGGACGCGCTGATCGTAGCCATCAACGACGACCCGTCGGTCGCGCGCTTGAAGGGCCCCGGCCGGCCGGTCGTGCCCGCCGCCGAGCGGGCCGAGCTGCTGGCGGCCCTGGAGCCGGTGGATTTCGTGGTGGTCTTCGAGGGCGACTCCCCCGCTCCCCTGCTGGCGGACCTGAAACCGGACGTCCACTGCAAGGGAACCGATTACGGCTCTCCCGAACGGGTGCCCGAGTACGAGACCGTCCGCGCCTACGGCGGCCGCACGGCCCTGGTGGGAGATCCGAAGGATCATGCGACGAGCGATCTGATCTCGAAGGTGAAGGCGCTTCCCTCACCCCCTAGCCCCCTCTCCCGGCCTCCCTCCCCCCGACCGGGAGAGGGGGAACATTGAGGATCCTCATCGTCCGCACCAGCGCGCTAGGCGACGTCATCCATGCCTTGCCGGTACTCACGGCTCTACGGCGTCATCTTCCTGAGGCAAAGATCGGCTGGGTTATCGAAGAAGGGATGGCGCCGGTGCTCGCGGGTCATCCGGACCTGGACGAGCTCATTCCGGTGCGGCTGCGCCAGTGGCGCCGGCTCTCCGCCGGGGGAATCCGCGAGCTGGGCAGCTTCTTCTCGGCCCTCGACCGGTTCGCCCCCGAGGTGGTGCTCGACCTGATGGGGAACCACAAGGCCGGCGTGATCTCCGCCCTTACCCTGGCTGACCGGCGGATCGGCTTCGCCCGGCGCCATCGCCGCGAGCCGTCCTCCGCCCTCTGGATCAGCCAGCCGGTGGTGCCCCGGGGGACGCACGCCGTGGACCGCATGCTCTCGCTCCTGGATGGCCTGGAAATCCCCCCGGAGCCGGCGGACTTCGGCCCGGAGAAGCTGTTCCGGGAGGAGCCGGCGGCGGAGGCGGGAACGCCGACGCCGTACGTCCTCCTCCATCCCGGGGCCGGCTGGGCCAACAAGCGCTACCCTCCGGCCTGGTGGGGAGAGGCGGCGCGGCTCCTTCATGAGCGCACGGGCTTGCCGACCTGGGTGGCGGCGGCCCGCGGCGAGGAGGAGCTGGCGGCCGGGGTCGAGGCGGCCGGCGGGGGCGCCGTCCGGACGGTGCCGGCCCCGGACCTGCCGACGCTCGCCGCCCTGATCCGCCGGGCGCGCCTGATGCTCGGCGGCGACACCGGCCCCACCCACCTGGCCCAGGCCCTGGGTACCCCGGTGCTCATGCTGATGGGCCCCACCGATCCGGACCGCCATGGCCCCTACGGCGCTCCGGAGCGCGCCCTCTACAAGCGGCTGGCGTGCAGCTTCTGCTACCAGCGGCTCGACGAGGCCAAGGCCTGCCTGCTGGAGATCCCGCCGCGCCGCGTGGCGGAGCGGGCGGCAGAGCTGGTGAGGCAATAGCCAAATTCCCATGGGCCAGTGCGTTGACCCCCTTTCCCACCGGCTGGTAGACTGCGCTACGTTTCAGACTCACAGGGAGCTCTCTCCCACCCGATGGACGGGCCGTATCCGGCCCGAGAGGTGATTCGCATGGCACCACCCCCGGAAGCCGTACGCCGGCCGCAGGCACAACAAGCGAACCTCCCTGACAAGCTCGGGGAGCTGCTGGTGCGAACCAACCGCGTCAGCCAAGCGCAGCTCAACGAGGCTCTGGCGCTCCAGAAGGACCAGGGCGGCCGTCTCGGCACCAACCTGGTCAAGCTCGGGTACATGAGCGAGAAGCAGCTCGTCGAATCCCTCTCGCAGCACTTCAAGGTCCCCTCGGTCGATCTCAACGGCATGGAGATCGACGACGCCGTCATCAAGATCATCCCGGCCGACATCGCCCGCAAGTACACCATCCTGCCGGTCGCCAAGGCGGGCGCCACGATCACGGTGGCGATGATCGATCCGACCAACGTCTTCGCGATGGACGACGTGAAGTTCATGACCGGCTACAAGGTCGAGCCGGTCGTGGCGTCGGAGACGGGGATCCGCATCTCCATCGACCGCTACTACGGCTCGACCCACGCCATCGAGCTGAAGAAGGTCATGGAGGACCTGTCGGAGGAGTCGGGGAGCGACCTGGAGGTCCTGGAGGAGGAGGAGGACCTCGACCTCGCGACCCTGGAGGAGGAGTCGGAGCAGGCGCCGGTGGTCAAGCTGGTCAACCTGATCCTGACGGACGCCATCAAGCGCGGCGCCTCGGACATCCACATCGAGCCGTACGAGAAGGAGTACCGGGTCCGCTACCGGATCGACGGCATCCTCTACGAGATGATGCACCCGCCCCTGAAGCTCAAGGAGGCCATCACCAGCCGCTGCAAGATCATGGCGAGGCTCGACATCGCCGAGAAGCGGCTGCCGCAGGACGGGCGCATCAAGATCAAGACCAAGATCTCCGGCAAGACCAAGGACCTCGACTACCGCGTCTCCGTGCTGCCCACGCTGTTCGGCGAAAAGATCGTCATGCGCTTGCTCGACAAGGACAAGCTCATGCTCGACATGGCGAAGCTGGGCTTCGAGGCGGAGTCGCTGCGCAAGTTCGAGTACGCCATCCTGAAGCCGTACGGCATGGTGCTGGTCACCGGCCCCACGGGCTCGGGCAAGACGAACACGCTCTACTCGGCCCTGCAGCGCATCAACACGCCCGAGGTCAACATCATGACCGCCGAGGACCCCGTCGAGTTCAACCTCGCCGGCATCAACCAGGTCCAGACGCGGGAGCAGATCGGCCTCAACTTCGCGGCGGCGCTGCGCTCGTTCCTGCGCCAGGACCCGAACATCATCCTGGTGGGCGAGATCCGCGACTTCGAGACCGCCGAGGTGGCGGTCAAGGCCGCCATGACGGGCCACCTCGTGCTCTCGACGCTGCACACCAACGACGCCCCCTCCTCGATCAGCCGCCTGATGAACATGGGCATCGAGCCCTTCCTGGTGGCGACCTCGGTGCACATGATCGTGGCCCAGCGCCTGGTGCGCCGCACCTGCACCTTCTGCAAGGAGCCGCTGGAGGTGCCGGCCCCGGCCCTCGTCCAGGCCGGATTCTCGGAGCACGAGTCGCGCACGCTCAAGCTGTTCAAGGGGCGCGGCTGCGACCGCTGCAGCAACACCGGCTACAAGGGCCGCGTCGGCCTCTACGAGGTGCTGGAGATCGACGACGACATGCGCGAGATGATCCTCTCCGGCGCCAGCGCCTTCGAGCTGCGCCAGAAGGCCGTCCAGGCCGGCATGATGACGCTGCGCGGCAGCGGCCTGCAGAAGATCCGCGAGGGCATGACGACCGTCGACGAGGTCGTGCGCGAGACGGTGCTGTAGGCCTTGGAAGCCCCGGTCGTCGTCACCGCCGAAGGCCCCGTCCGCATCTTCCGGATTCACCGCCCGTCCGCCCGCAACGCGATCGACGCCCGCACCGCCCGCACCCTGCGGGAGGTCTGGCGCGCTTTCGACCGCGACCCGGAGGCGCGGGTCGGCATCCTCACCGGCGGCGACGAGGTGTTCTCCGCCGGCGCCGATCTCCGGGACCTCGAAGCCCTGGCCGAAGATGCCCTGAGCGAGCATGGCCCGCTCGGCTTCACCCGCCTCGCCGTCTCCAAGCCCACGATCGCCGCCGTCTCAGGGTACTGCGTGGCCGGCGGCCTCGAGCTCGCCTGCTGGTGCGACCTGCGGGTCGCCGACGAGACGGCCGTCTTCGGCTGCTTCGAGCGGCGCTTCGGCGTCCCCCTGATCGACGGCGGCACCCAGCGCCTACCCCGCATCGTCGGGCTCGGCCGGGCCCTGGACATGATCCTCACCGGCCGCCCCGTGCGCGCCCACGAGGCCCGGGCGATGGGGCTGGTGAGCGAGGTGGTCGCCCAGGGGCAGGTGCTGCGCCGGGCCCTGGAGATGGCCCACGCCATCGCCGCCTTCCCTCCCACCTGCCTGTGCAACGACCGCCGGGCGGTCTATGAAGGGCTCGGACGGCCGCTCGAGGAAGGCCTGAAGCTCGAAGCCGGGCTCGGCGCCGAGACTCTGGCCTCCGGCGAGCCCGCCGCGGGAGCCAGGGCCTTTCAGGAAGGCAAGGGACGGGGCGGGACCTTCGGGTAGAGCTCGCCGGCCATCCCCTCCGAGCCGAGGACCGCCAGGGCCGAGGCGCCGAGCCGCAGGTAGGCGATCCACAGCACGTCCGCCAGGAGCAGGTGGAGGACCTGCATCCAGACCGGCGCCAGCAGCAGCACGTTCACCGCCCCGGCCAGGATCTGGAGGAAGACGAGACCGCCCGTCCACCAGGCGAACCGGGAGGTCTCCTCTCCCAGCCGGCTCTTCAGCAGACGCAAAGACAGGTACACCGCGAGCACCCCGGCCGCGATGGCGATGCCGGGATGGAACAGCCGCAGCCGGATCAGCAGGTGGGCCGTCGGCGAGAGGTCCTGCTCCAGGGCATGGGCGAGCGAAGTGGCCGGGAACAGCGTGTCTCCCAGGGCGGCGATGGCGCCGCTGACGCCGGAGAGCAGCAGGCCGACGACACCCAGGACGAGGCCGCCGCCGAGGAGCCCCTGGCCGCGCAGGCGGAACGGCGCCCCGCCGGCCGCGAAGTGGGCGGTCAGGGTGAGGGCCGCGAGAAGGAGGAAGGTATTGAGCAGATGGGTGGCCATGAACAGGGCCCGAGCCATGGACTGGTTGTCCGCCACCATCTCGAAGAGCACCAGCCCCGCTCCGACGGCGGCCTCGCTGAGGATGAAGAGCAGAGAGATCACCGCCGCCTTCCGGGCCGCATGACCTCGCGGCCGGCCCCGGAAGGCCCACACCACGAGTCCAACCACCAGCATGAGGGCGACGCCGCTGGTCAACCGGTGGGAAAACTCGATGACCGTCGCGACGCTGGGCGCCCGCGGCACCATCACGCCGTTGCACAGCGGCCAGTGGCTGCCGCACCCGGCGCCGGAGCCGGTGGCCCGCACGATCGCTCCCCAGAGGACGACGGCGACGTTGTAGGCGAGGGTGATCCAGGCGTAGCGGGTGAAGCGGTCCATGGGGGGATGATAACCCTCCGTCACTCCTCGAAGCTCCACGTCCTCACCTCCCACTCCCCGCCCTCGATGGCGAGAGCGCCCAGGTAGCCGTCGGCGGGGCGGAGGTGGCGGAAGACCCAGCGGGCGGCCCGCTCGGCGTCGCCTTCGAGGGTGAGCATGCGCGGCGGCTCTCCCGGCGCGAGGGTGACGTCGAAGGAATCGAGGGGGGCCGCGAGCCCCTCCCCCACCGCCTTGAGGTAGGCCTCCTTGCGTGTCCAGCAGTTGAAAAAGGCCTCCTCCTTGGGAGCGGGGAGGCCGCGCAGCACCTGCCGCTCGCTCTCCGAGAAGAAGCGCTCCGAGATCTGCTCGCAGTCCGGCATCTGGCGCAGGAGCTCGACGTCGACGCCGATCTCGCGGCCGAGCACGAAGCCCGCCAGGGCCAGCTCATCGGAGTTGGAGAGGTTGAACTGCAGGCCGCCGGCGTCGAGCGGCGGCGCCAGGAAGGGCTTGCCGCGGGGGCCGTAGGAGAACCCGACCCGCTCCGGCCGGGTGCCGGTGTAGGCGGCGAGCAGCGTGCGCAGGGCTCCCCGCCCCACCACGTACTGCCGCCGGTGCTTGTCGAAGCGGAAGCGGTTCGCCCGCTCCCATTCTTCCGGGGCGAGGCAGCGGCCCAGACGCTCCACCTGCTCGGGGGAGGGATCGAGACGGATGGACCAGACGTCGATCTCGCCCGGCCTCAGCTCCAGGCCCGCGCCAGGGGAGCGAGGAGGGAAACCGCTCACCAGGTGCGGGGGAGCGCCGTGGACGCGATCTCGGCCAGGTCGCGCGATACGGCCTCGAGGACGAGGTCCTTGGAGCCGTGAATGAAGAAGTGGTCCCCCGGCAGCATGCGCATCCTGAAGCGGCCTCGCGTGTGGTCCTGCCAGGCCGCCACGTCCTCGCGGGTGACGTCCTCGTCGCCGAGGCCGCCGAAGGCGGAGATCCCGAAGTCGAAGGGCTCCTCTTCGGTGTAGGGGTAAGTCTCGTTGACGGCGAAGTCGGCCCGCAGGATGGGGATGAGGAGGTTCATGAGCTCCGCGTGCTGCAGCACCTCTTCCGGCGTGCCGTTGAGCTCCTTCAGCTTGACCAGGAACTCCGGCTCGGGCAGATCGTAGATCGGCTCCTCGCGGGCGGGCATCTGCGGCGCCCGGCGTCCGGAGACGAACAGGTGGAGAGGCTGGGCCTGCCCGCGCCGGCGGAGCTCGCGCGACACCTCGAAGCCGAGCATCGCGCCCATGCTGTGCCCGAAGAACACGAACGGCAGGTTCATGTAAGGCTGCAGCGCTTCCACCGCCGCCTGGACCATGGGCCCGCTGCGGTCGAACGGCTTGTCGCGCATCCGGCTCTCCCGGCCGGGGAACTGCACGGGGCAGACCTCGATGTCGGCGGGCAGCAAAGCCCCCCAGCCGCGGTAGATGGAGGCGCCGCCCCCCGCGTAGGGGAAGCAGAACATCCGCATCCGCGCACGGGGGTTCACCTCGCGGTAGGCCAGCCACCGCTCTGCAGGATTGCCGCTCGGTCTCACGATGGGATCAGTTGGCTTCCTGGCCCGTCTGCCGGTTGCGCTCCATCTCTTCCATCTTCTTGCGGAGCGAGAGGGGACGCATGTCGGTCCAGACTTCCTTGATGTAGTCCAGGCACTCCTGCTTCGGGCCGCTCTTGCCGACGTCGGTCCAGCCGAGGGGGTTCTCGCGGTGGGCCGGCCAGATCGAATACTGCTCTTCGTGGTTCATGACCACCTTGTAGATCGTGGTGTCTTCTTTGTCTTCCCAACTCATTGGAGGTCTCTCCTTGGTTCGATGAATTTTCTGCCCGTGGGCATTTGAGTCACCAGTCGGACGGAATCGCTCTTCCTCTTAAGTGCCGGGAACGACGAATGTGGGACATTCCCCTCACCCGGCCTCCAACTCCCCGGCCAAGGGGAGCTTAACATAGGGTCATACGGCCGCCGCCCGCGCCCTGCCCAGCGCCGCGACGAGGGCGTCGACGTCCTCGGGCGCCGTCCGGTGGTTGGTGATGCAGGCGCGCAGGGCCGGCCCCACCTCCCCCAGCACGGCGGTGCTGAGCCACGCCTCGCCCGAGGCGACCACGGCCGCCGCCACGCGCTCCAGAAACGCCGCCGAGCGCCCGTCGGGCCCCGAGTCCACGAAGCAGACCACGGGCAGGGGGGTGTCGTTCACCAGGACCCAGCCCTCCTCCCGGAGCCGCTCGCGCAGCCGGTTGCCCAGGGCGACCTGCCGGCGGATCGATTCCTCGTACCCCGCCCAGCCGGCGACGGCCAGCGACAGGAAGACCTTGAGGCCGATGAACCGGCGCGACCACTGCATCGAGTGGGCGTAGGGGTCCGCCACCGGCAGGGCGGCGCCGTCGCGGGGCATGTAGCCCGCGGCCACCCGGAAGGTCCGCTCCAGGATGCCGGGGTGGCGGGTGATGTACATGCCCGCGCCCATGGGCACCGACAGCCACTTGTGGGCGTCGAAGGTGATGGAGCTGGCGCGGGCCGTCCCCTCGAGCAGGGGCCGCAGCTCCGGCACCAGGGCCGCGGCCCCGCCCCACGCCGCGTCGACGTGCAGCCAGAGCCCGCCCTCCTCGTCCGCCACCCGCGCGAGGTCGGCGACCGGATCGACCACGCCCGCGCTCGTCGAGCCCACGGTGGCGACGACCATGAAGGGCGCCAGCCCCGCCTCGCGGTCCTCGCGGATGCGGTCGGCCAGATCCTCAGGGATCATGCGCAGGCGGGAGTCCACCCTCACCTCCCGCACCGCCTCGGTGCCGAGCCCGGCGAGGCGGGCCGCCTTGAGGAACGAGTGATGGGCCTGCGGCGACACGTAGAGCACGGGCTGGCTGCGCAGCGCCATCATCCCGCGGCGGCCGACCTCGGGGAAGGCGCGGGTGACCGCCGTCGAGAGGGCCGTATGGTTCGCCTCGGCGCCGCCCGAGGTGAAGGTGCCCTCGGCCCGCGCCGGATCGAAGCCGAAGCGCCCCGCGAGCGCCCGGATCAGGTGCTGCTCGACCTCCGCCGCCAGCGGGCTGTGGCTCCAGGCCGCGAGCTGCGGGTTGAAGGCCGCCACCAGCGCGTCGGCGGCGATGCCCATGGTCGCGGGGGCGGGGTTGAACAGCCCGAAGTAGCGCGGATGGGGCGTGTGCACCTGCCATTTCCACAGACCCCCGACCGCGAAGTCGAGCGCCTCGAAGGGCGGCACCGGCCGCTCGAAGTCGAACGGCGCCAGCGCCCGCCGGATCTCCTCGAAGTCGAGCTCCGGCGCCACCCGCGCCTCCCCGACCTCCGCCGCATATCTCTCGATGGCCTCGGCCAGGCGGCGCCACAGCTCGCCCCGGGTCTCGGCGTCCAGCGTCAGCATCGTCTTCTCCTTCGGGACCGGGGATTACCGGCCCCGCCAGATCTTCCAGCGGTCCACCACCTCTTCGCCGCGGACCACCGCGTACTCGTCGAACTGCGCCGCCGTCAGGCAGGAGTGGTTGGGCAGGATGCGCACCCGCGATCCCACGGGCCGGGGAGCGCTCAGGATGCCATGCTCCTGCGACAGGGAGACCAGCCGCGCCTCGGCGTCGAGGGCCCCCGCCTCGTAGTCGGCGAACACCTCCCCCATCGTGGCCCCCGGCCCAGGGTCCTTGGACAGCGCCAGCGCCCCCGCGTCGACCACCGACCGGCTGTCCCCAGGACGGCAGGAGACGACGCTCGACAGCACCGTCACGGCGCAGTCCCGCACGGCGCACGAGCCGATCGCCACCTGGCTGAAGTCGTGGAAGCAGTAGTTGCCCGGCCGCACCTCCGTGACGCCGTCCAGGCGCTCCACGGTCGACATCGCGGGAGTGGAGCCGATGCTGACCCCCGGCACCTCGATGCCCGCCTCCCGCAGCCGCCCGGCGAAGCCCACCATGACGCTGCGCTCCTGCTCGGCGACGGCGGCGGCCGCCTCCCGGCTCCGCGCGTCGTAGGCGTGCCCGGAGTGGGTGAGCAGGCCGTCGAAGATCAGCGTGGCCGATCCGGCAAGCCGCCGGGCGAGCTCGACGGCCAGGGGCGACTCGGGATCGACCCCGGCGCGATGGTAGCCGCAGTCCACCTTGAGCCAGACGTGCAGGGGAAGCCCCAGCCCTTCCAGGGCCTCGACCGCCTCCGGCGAATCGGCCACGAGCCGCAGGGTCATCCGTTCCGCCAGCTCCCGGACCTCGTCCAGCCGGGTGAGGATCACGGGGAAGGCCCAGGTCGCGTCGTCGTAGCCGTGGTCGGCGAAGACCCGCGCCTCGTAGAGGGTGGAGACCGTCACGCCGGTGATCCCCAGGGCCTTCTGGAGCCCGGCGACCTCGGGCGACTTGTGGGTCTTGATGTGCGGACGCATCGCCACCCCGAAGCCGGCGGCCCGCTCGGACATGCGGTGGAGGTTCCGCTCCAGGACGTCGAGGTCCAGCAGCAGCGCCGGGGTCGGGAGGTCGTGAATCGAGGTCATGTGCACCTTCCTTGGTCAGGGCCGACGATCATAGAGCAGGCGCGGTCCGCCCCCAAGACTCCGTTAAGATGCGCCCATGGCCGCTTCCCCGAGCCGTCTCGCGCCCTGTCCCAAAAACCCGAACTGCGTCTCCACCCAGGCGCCGGAAGGGTCCTCGAAACGCATGGACCCGATCCCCTACGCGGGGACCCTGGCCCAGGCCCGGCAGAAGATGCTTCAGGTATTACGCGACTACCCGCGGACCCGGATCGTCCAGGAGGAGCCCGGCTACCTGAAAGCGGAGTGCCGCTCCCGGCTGTTCCGTTTCGTCGACGACGTCGAGATCCTTTTCGACGACGGGGCGAAGCAGATCCATTTCCGCTCCGCCTCCCGCCTGGGCCGCAAGGACTTCGGCGTCAACCGCGAGCGGATGGAACGGCTCCGGGCCGCCTTCCTGGCCGCCGGAGCCGGATGAAGGTTTACGAGCTCCGCACCCGTGTCCGTTTGCCCCGGCCGCGGCGCGAGGTGTTCGAGTTCTTCGCCGATGCCGGCAACCTTCAGGCGATCACCCCGCCCTGGCTCCACTTCCGGATCCTCACACCGCCGCCCATCGAGATGCGTCAGGGGGCGCTGATCGAGTACCGTCTCCGCCTGCACGGCATCCCGATCCGCTGGCGGACCCGGATCACCGCCTGGGAGCCGCCCCGCCGCTTCGTGGACGAGCAGATCCGCGGCCCCTACCGCCTCTGGATCCATGAGCACACCTTCGAGGAGGATGGGGACGGGACGATCATGGAAGACCACGTCCGCTACGCCGTGCCCTTCGGATGGCTGGCGGACCGGCTGCTGGTGGCCCGGGATCTCAGGGCGATCTTCGGCTATCGGGAAGCGCGGATGCGGGAGCTGCTCGCCGGTGTGACGACCGGTCCGTGACGATTCCCCTCGCGAGGGGGATGACGCCCCTCGTGAGGGGAAGAGCGCCCCTCCGGAGGGGCGTGCTCCCCTCGCGGGGGGAATGGCGCCCCTCGTGAGGGGGACGATGCCCCTCGTGAGGGGAGAGCGCCCCTCGCGAGGGGAACGATGCCCCCCGAAAGGGGAGAGCGCCCCTCGTGAGGGGAACGACGCCCCTCGCGAGGGGAACGGAACGACGCCCCTATTCAGGCAGGACCAGCCGCCCGGTGGCGGGATCGAAAAGTGGAATGCTCTCTCTCCGGAACCCGAACGCCTCGTAGATACGCTCGATCAGACGATAGCCACAGCGGTCAGGCGCCGCCTCGATCTCCTCAAAGGGGAAGGCAAGGGGCTGGACCAAGACGAAATCGTCGGCGTCAAAAGCTACCCAGGATCTGTGCCACGCCCCGGGCATTCCTGGCCGCAGCTCCCACCCTTTCAGACCCGAGATCGCGAGATCGGTAACGACTGCGTCCTTGGGCTGAAGATGCTCCCCATAGATTGAACGAGCAATCCGGAAGGTAGATACGACATACTCCAGGAGAACCGGTGGCCAGATTTGGTTCGGATTTCCCCTCCAGTGGAGCGATTTCAGAGGCGCTGAAAATACCAGGCCGCCATCTCTGCGGATCTCCACCTCTAGGAGCTCCTTAGGATCGGTGACGAGCTTTCCCGGGAGAATTCGTGGCCTGTACTCGAACCTGGAAAAGTTCCAGCCCGACGGACGGTTTTGGGTCCTGCGTGGATCCTGGAGGAACTCTTCATAGCGTGGATTCTGGATATCCAGGGAGACCAGAGCAGCAGGCTCCATGCTCAGCCAGAAACGCTCGGCACCAGCCTTGAGGACTGAGTTCCGCTCTTCAAGCACCTTGGCTTCGGCTCGCTCCAAGGCTTCGCGGTTGACCTGTGGCCCGCGGAAAAAGATCTCCTCCCTCGCCATCGGCCTGATCCGGTCGCCCACCCGAATCACGAAATGCCGTCCACCCTTTCTCAGGAAAGCGTAGGGTTTACGGGCCGGGTTCGGACTGACGACGATCCGCAAAACGGTGCCCTCCCCTTCATCCACACTCTTCACGCTCACCTCGCCACCGGATACGGGAGGCTCGATCGTGTCCACCAGGAAGTCCAGGAGCCGCCGCTCCTCGGTCCCGGGATCGGAAACAGGCTCCACGGCCACCGCCCGTCCCCCTTCCTCCCGCAGCCCGACCCACACGTCCCCTCCTTCGGCGTTGAGCATCGCCACCACCTCACGGGCGATCTTCTCGGGCTCCTTGAGGGCTTCGGCCCCCTTGAATTCCAGCCTCTGATCCTCTTTCTTGCCCAATGGGATCAAGCCGCTCACGAAAAACCTCCTTGGAGACAGGCGACCGGGTCGAGCAGGAACCGCTGCAGCGCGACCGCTTCCACTCCTTCAGCCGTCTCCTCGATGACGCCGCCATGGATGAGGAGCCGGCGGTCCGCCCCCAGTTCCTTCGCCGCTCTGCGGAGACGCTCCGCCTTGTCGGCCCTCAGCCGCGGCCCGCTCGTCACCTCGACCGCGACGACACCCCCGGCCCCCTCGAAGACGAAGTCGATCTCCAGATCCTCCCGGTGCCTGAAGTAGGTCAGCCGCCCCTCCAACTGCCGTGCCGCTTCCCGGAGATGACGGAACACCGCCGCTTCGAAGGCTCTCCCCCGGACGTTGGGGTCCTGAACGGGCAGAGGCGCGAAGGCGGCCACCAACCCCGGATCGGCGGCGAAGATCTTGGATTTGGACCGCAGGCCCGCGGCGGCGTTGCGGTTGAAACGGTCCAGCGGGGACACCAGGAGAGTGTCGGCCAGGAGACGGGACCAGTCGCGGACCGAACGGGCGTCGGCGCCCAGGTCCCGCGCCCGGGCCTCGGCGTTGAACTCCGCGCCGGAGTCCTGGAGGAGATAGACGAAGAGATCCTTGACCCTCTCCACGTCCACCCCCAGCCCGGAAAGGTCGCGCAGGATCGCCCGCTCCGCGATGTCGCTCCGCAGCCGCCGACGGACTTCAGGGAAGTCATCGCTCAGCACGTATTCGGGGAAGCCCCCGAGGGCCAGGTAGCGCTCGTGAAGGTTGGGAGCGAGCCGCAGGACCTTCTCCACGTCCTGCTCGGGGCCGCCATGGAGCTGCACGAACTCGCGAAAGGTGAGTCCCTCGATGTAGATCTCATCCCACCGGCCCTGACCGGATTCCTGGGTGCCGTCGCGCAGGAGCCTGGCCGCCGAATCGGTCGCCACGATCCGGCCGACCCTGGCATCCACGGCCCGCTTCAGCCAGAGATCCCACTTGGGAGCGCTCCGGATCTCGTCGAACAGGAAGACTCGCGGATATTCGGCGCTCACCCCCACCGGCAGCGCCTCGACCACCTCGTGGGCCATGATCTCGCCCGTGATCCGCTCATCCGAGAAGTCGAAGTAGGTGAGGTTCTGGGCCGGCAGCCCCTCCGCCAGGAGGTCGTCCGCCAGTTGGAGCAGGAGCACCGTCTTGCCGACCTGCCGGGGCCCGAGAAGGACTGTCGCCCTCCGGTCATCCATACGGAGGATGCGGTTCAGGATCTTCGGCTGGAGCTCCCGCCGGACGGGGTATCCCCGGGCCCGGCGGATCGCGCCGTCCCGCCACCACGGATTCTGGTCCTGAAGGAGATCAGCCAGGATCATCTCAATGCCCCCTCCAGCCCATAATAACAGCACTGGGATGCTCCTCCCTAGAGACATCCGCCGGCGAGCCGTCGCGTGAGGCTAGGCCTAGCCAACTGTACGACACTTGTAATACACTATCCGTATAAGAAACCCAGAGAGACCTGACTGGGAACGCGGGATGCCCCCGGCACCCCTAGCCGGGAGAGCTGCGCCTGCTGATCCAGAGGATCGAGAGCCGAAATGATCGAGATGGCGAACATCACCAAGACCTACGCGGACGGCCTGGAGGCGCTCAAGGGCGTGTCTCTGGAGCTGGACCGGGGGATGTTCGGCCTGCTCGGCCACAACGGGGCGGGCAAGACGACGTTCCTGTCGATCCTGGTGCTGGGGCTGGAGCCCACGGCGGGGCGGCGGGTCTATGACGGTCTCGACGCGGCGTCGCGGCGGGCTCGCGCGGAAATCCGCCGGCGGATCGGCTATCTGCCGCAGGACTTCAACCCCATCGGCCACCTGACGGGCCGGGAGTACCTGGCGCACTGCGCCCGGCTGCGCGAGGTGCCGCTCGAGCGGGCGGCGCTGCGGCGGCGGGTCGCGGAGCTGGTCGAGGCCGTGGGGCTCGAGCGGGCGGCGGACCGGCGGGCATTCAACCGCGCCCTGAGGCAGACCGTGGTCGTCGATCCGGCGCTGGCGCGGCTCGTCG
>Ga0126305_10000089_pt1 | contig 38528 bp, 37 predicted proteins | sample Plot26_FD_92536 | JGI IMG/M metagenome (GOLD analysis project Ga0126305, IMG submission 92536) | Serpentine soil microbial communities from UC McLaughlin Reserve, CA, USA - Plot26 | ecosystem: Environmental > Terrestrial > Soil > Grasslands | place: USA: UC McLaughlin Reserve, Lake County... | reverse complement strand
GCCGTCGAGCTCGATGAGAACCGTCGCGTGACCGATGAAGCGAACGATCAATAGCCCATATGGGACGATGACACAGGCGTATGAATCGCGATAGCAAGTCTCACGTGGGTCGAATGGTGCTCGTCCGTGTCCTGGTCGTGGTCGGGGCGCTCTTCGCGGTGCTCAGCCTGCTCGCGGGCTACGTTCGCTACCAGGCGCTCGACACCGACACGGTCGAGGAGACGGCAGGCGAGCTGATCGCCGATGAGGCGATCCGAGATCAGATCGCGGCGACGCTCGTGGATCAGCTGTTCGCGAACGTCGACGTCGAGGCGGGGCTCGAGCAGCGCCTGCCGCCCGACCAGCAGGGGCTGGCCGGCCCAATCGCCGGCGCCGTGCGTCTCGGCGCCGACCGGGTAGCCCAGCAGTTGCTGGAGCGGCCAAGGGCCCAGCGGCTGTGGGTTCGGACCATTGCCGCGACGCACCGGAACCTGATCAGCGTGCTCAAGGACGAGCGGTCAGCCCTGAGCACGCAGGACGGCAACGTCGTCCTCGACCTCCAGCCGCTGATCATCCAGCTAGCCGAGCGCGTTGCGATCGTCGGCCGTATCGACCAGCGCCTGCTGTCGAATCCGGATGCCGGCAGGATCACGATCATGGAGTCGGATCAGCTGGAGACCGCCCAGGACCTGACCCGGCTCCTCGACTTCCTCGGGCTCTGGCTGTGGGCCGTGCCGATCGCCCTGTGGGCCATTGCACTCTGGCTGGCCGAGGGCAGGCGTCGAGACATCCTTCGCATGATCGGGTTCTCCGCCATCCTGGCCGGCCTCCTGGTGGTGGTCGTGAAGCGCATCGTCGGATCGATCGTGGTGGACGAGCTGGCGACGACGGAGTCGGTCGAGCAGGCCGCGGCCGACGCGTGGGACATCATCACCGGGCTCCTGCGGGACGGCGGTCTCACTCTCATGGGAATCGGCGTGCTCCTGCTCGTTGCGGTCTGGATCGCCGGCCCGTCCCGGTACGCCACGGGGACGAGGAAATGGCTGGCGCCGCACATCGCCCGGCCGGAGCTCGCGTTCGGAGGCGCGGCGGCGTTACTGGCGCTCCTCGTCTGGTGGGGCCCGACAGCCCAGACTCAGAGGTGGCAGCTGATCCTCGTCACCGCGGTCGTTCTCGCTCTCGGGGTGGAGGTACTTCGCCGCCAGACGGCGCGCGAGTTCCCGACCCGCGAGCCCTAGTTGCGGTTGCCGAAGAAGATCAGCGCGTAGTAGAGGAGCAGCGACAGCGCTGCGAGTGCGCCCGCGACGTAGGTGAGGGCGGCGGCCCTGAGAACCTTGTTCACGCCCTCCTGCTCGCCGGCGCCCACGATCCCGAGCTCCCTCAGCTGGGTGGAGGCGCGCCGTGAGGCGTTGAACTCGACCGGCAGCGTCACGAGGTGGAAGGCGACGGCCACCGCATAGAGCAGCAGCGCCAGCGCGACCAGGTTGAGCGCGCCCAGGATGGCTCCGATGATCAGCAGCCAGATCCACGCGGTCGAGGCGAACGCGACGGCCGGGTACATCGCCGACCGGATCTTGAGCGGGACGTAGCCCTTTGAGTCCTGCAGCGCGTGCCCGGTCTCGTGCGCGGCCACGGCGGCGGCCGCCACGCTGGGCGGGTTGTACACGGGCTCGGAGAGGAACAGCGCCTTCTTGCGCGGGTCGTAGTGATCCGACAGCGGTCCACCCGGCGCGACGTCGACGGGAACCTCCGTCAGCCCGTTCTGGTCCAGAATCTGCCGCGCGACCTGCGCGCCTGCGAGACCGCTCCCGATCTGGATCCCCGAGTAGCGCGCGAACGTCCGCTTCAGCCACCACTGGATCACGAGGCCGAGAACGAGCGGCGGAACCATGAAGACGATGAAGAGGCCGAAGTCCCCCATGGGCCGCCAAGCGTACCGAAGGGTCCGGTCCTGGCGTAACCCTGGGACACGTCCGGAGAGGACGGTACGGTCGCGCGGTGCGCCTGATCGTCGCCCGCTGTGAGGTCGCCTACAGCGGCCGCCTGAGCGCGTTCCTGCCCGAGTCCACGCGCCTCCTGATCATGAAAGACGACGGATCGGTGCTCGTGCACGCCGATGCCGGCGGCTACAAGCCGCTCAACTGGATGACTCCGCCGACGGTGATCGAGGAAGACGGTGAGCGGATCGTCGTTCGCAAGCGCGCCGGAAAAGCAGAGGACCGCCTTGAGATCCGGATCGTCGAGCTTCTGAGCGACGTGACGCACGAGATGGGGGATGCCGCCGGGCTGGAGAAGGACGGGGTCGAGCGCGACCTTCAAGAAGCGCTTGCGGCCGCTCCGGAGCGGCTGGGCGAGGAGCTGCGCGTCGCCCGACGGGAATGGCCGACAGACGTCGGCCCGGTCGACCTGATGTGCCGCGACCGCGAGGACGGTTGGGTTGCGGTCGAGATCAAGCGGATCGGGACGATCGAGGCCGTCGAGCAGCTCTCCCGCTACCTGGAGCGCATCCGGGTCGACCCGGCGAAGGCGGCGTGCCGGGGGATCCTCGCGGCGCAGCAGCTCAAGCCGCAGGCAGTCGCCCTCGCCACCGCGCGCGGCATCTCCTGCGTCGAGGTGGATCTCGATGTCCTCCGCGGCCTGCGGGAGCCGGAGCTGACGCTGTTCTCCTAGGGAACCTGGAACGGAAAACATGCGGAGGGGCCGCATTCGGCGGCCCCTCCGCGGAGCGTGCGGTGGGATCGCTGCGCCGGCTGACGCGAGGGGCGTCCTAGCGGATCACGGTCCTCGGTTGGCTCTCCAGCCGGCCGGACGACTCGCTGGTCTCCGTGCGCTGGGCGATGTCGTCCTTCATCCGCTCGGCCTCCACGCGGCCCTGCTGAATGTCGCTCCGGACCTGGTCGGCCTCGCGCTGACCCTTTGCGTAGGCGCCCTCGAGCATCCGGCCGGCGACGTCGCGGCCGCCGAGGCCGAAGGCGAGCGCCGCGGCGAGCGCGATCGAGCCCAGAACGAGCGTGTAGGTCGTCACGACGATGTCGTGCGCGATCTTCAGCTGCTCGAGGATCATGAACGTCGCGATCGTCATGACCAGAATCGGAGCGGCCGTGGCGACGACCCTGCCCGTGGGCGTGTCGCCCATGAGGCGTGTCGCGAGCGTCGCGACACCCGCCGAAATCGCGCCGGCGACGAGGAAGATCGCCAGAGCAGCGATCACGTTCGGGATGTAGCTCCACACCGCGGCGACAAACGCCGAGACCGCCTCGATCCCGAGCACCGACGCGGCGATCGAGACGAAGGCGAGGAACAGCACCCAGAAGGCGATCCGGCCGATCAGCCTCGAGGGGCTGGCGGCGACCTTGGAAACCCACTCGCCGGTCTTCCCGGACAGCATGTTGCGGTCGAGGCCTGCCCGCGTCAGCAAGGTCGTGATCAGCTTTCCGACGAACTTGGCGATGAAGTAGCCGATGATCAGGACGACGATCGCCCCGGCCAGTGCCGGGAGCCAGGCAAAGAACGTGTCGAATCCTCGCTCGATGCTGTCCCCGATGTTCAGTGCGGCGAACAAGTGAATACCCCCTGAGTGGACGATGAGTGGGTCAGGCAGTACCCAAGTTGAAACGCCTAAAACGCCCGGCTTCCTATGATTCCGAGACATGGCGAGCGAATCAGCGAGGCCGGTCCTCCTCGAGCTCGCCGTCGTCAACGCCCTTGCAAGTCAGGTGTTCGAGCGCGAGCTTGTTCGCGCCGGCTATCCGTTTACGCATGTTGGAACGCTGAAGCTGATCGAGATCCACGGGCCGATCACGCCGACGGACCTCGAGGCCGAGACGGGGATCGCGAAGACGACGCTCCGCGGACGGGTGCAGGGCCTGCAGCGCCGGGGGCTCGTCCAGCGCGTACCAAACGAGGCGGACCGCCGCTCGTACTTCCTCGAGGTCAGTCCCGAGGGCAGCGAATTCCTCGAGGCGATGGAGCCGATCCTCGACGCGGCGGAGAAGGCGATCGAGGGTGAGCTCGGCGTCTCGCTCGAGGAGTACCGCGGTCCGCTCGAGCAACTGCGCAAGGCGAACCGGGCTCTGTTAAGCCGGGATTAAGTAGGGCGGATGCGCCCTATGTAGGGCGGATCCGCCCTTTATGTTTGTCGACGTGCTCGCGATCATCTACGCGCCGGGGCTGCACGTCGACCCGCCGCCCACGCTGCCACGGCCGTCCGCGACCGCTCGATCAGCCGCTCCTGCTTCTCCTCGGGCTCCTCGGTTCGGATCACCTCGACGATCAGGCGATCGAACTCGGGACTCTCGACGTAGTCCACGGTAGCTTCCTTGAGGTGCGGTAGCGCCTCGGCGCGAAACTCCTCGAAGAGCTCGGTCTGGAAGTAGGCGTCGGCGAGCTCGCGGTAGCGCTCGAGCTTCTCGTCGTACGGGAGATCACTGTCGCCGACCTCGAAGTAGTCGCGCGTGTTCTGGTTCACGCGCATCCGGCGGTCGGTCACCGCACAGAACATGCACCAGGCGGCTAGGGCCTCAATCGCCCACGGGAAGTAGTAGTGGAGGCTGACGAGCGCCATGTCCGGAGAGGCGTTCGCGTAGTCGATCGGATGCGTCTCGCCGTCCTTGACGATCACCTCACACGAGTTGAACTCCCAGCGGAAGAAGGCGTTGACGAGCCTGCCGATCGTCTCGACCTCCCGCATCTGCTCCGGAGGGAGGAAGTCGTCTCCGACGGAGTAGCGGTAGTGGCCGTCGGCTGACGGGTCGTACTGCATCACCTGCGTCTGCGGCCCGATCGAGAGGCTGCGCGTGAAGACGTCGAAGTCCTCGACGGCGGCCTGGAGGTGCATCAGCCGCTCGCCCGACTCGTCGTAGCTCCGGTGGAGCTCCTCGCTCGAACCGATCCGCGTCACGCCGACCCACATCCCGCCGTCGAACGGCTTCATGTACAGCGGATAGCCGACCTGCTCGGCGACGAAATCGAGGTCGAATTCAGGGCTGTAGCGCTCCGCCATCGGCACGTAGCGCGGGTTGTCCGGCGGGAGCTTGTGCGGGATCAGCCAGGTGTTCGGCACCTTGATCCCGAGCCGCATCATCGCGCAGTAGGCCGAGTGCTTCTCCATCGCCTGGAACGTGAACGGGTTGTTCAAGAGGTAAACCTCGTCCATTAGCGCGAGCTTCTTCAGCCACTCGCGCGGCACCTCGTACCACCAGGCGAGTCGGTCGATGATCAGGGCATGGCGCGGCTGGTAGCGAAGGTCGAACGGCTCGTGGACGATGCGCTCTGTCCGGAACTCGTGGGTCTCGCCGTGCCAGCGCACCGGGCCGAGCCTGGCGAGCAGCGTCTCGAAGGCCCTCGGCCAGTCCTCCTCGGTCGCGAGGAGCAGCCCGATCAGGTGCGTGCGTGCCGTGCCGCGAGTCTAAGCGGCAAGCGAGTGGAGGATGTCCTCCGCGTGCGACCAGAGCAGGAGGTGGCCGGCTCCGGGAAGCATGTGCAGCCGGCTGCCCGGGATCGTCTCCGCGAAGAAGTCGGCGATCCTCGGGGAGACCGCCGCGTCCTCGTCGCCGTGCCAGATCTGGGTCGTGACGTCGATCTCTTCGGGCGGGAACCCCCACGGCGCGACGTAGAGGAGGAAGAGGTCGTGCGCGTATCCCGCGGGTCCGCGCGCGACGGTCTCGAGCGTCGCGGCCTCGAACCTGTCGCGGACCTCCGGGTCGGCCAGGATCTCCTGGTCGGCCGCGGGGCCGCCGCCCTTCGCGCCGTTGCGCGAGTCGACGGCTATCCGCTCGAGCTCGGCGCGGCAGTCCTCGATCAGCTGGCGGGCAACGAGGTCCGGGTCACGCTCGGCGAGCTCGATCATCGGCTGGCGGTGGGGCGGAGCCGAGAAGCGCAGCTCGGGCCGGTCCCAGACCGGCGCCGGCGAGCTGACCAGTCCGAGGGCCGAGACGCGGTCGGGCAGGGCGTAGGCACAGGACGCCGCGTGCGGGCCCCCGCCGGACATCCCGAAGACGGCGAAGTGGTCGATGCCGAGGCCGTCCGCGAGCTCTGCGATGTCGCGCGGCCAGTCGAGCAGTGTCCGCCCGGGGTGGAGGTCGGAGAGCCCGTAGCCTGGCCGGTCGACGAGGATCAGCCGCACGCCGGCCGCGCGTGGCGCGTCGTCGCCGACGTGCGCGAGTCGGGAGAGGCTCGTTCCGTGGAAGCCGAGCACTGGTGCGCCGTCGGACGAGCCCCACTGGGCATAGCCCAGGGTCCGTCCGTCGGAGAGTGCGAAGGTCCTGTCCATGGCCGGCGGACGTTAGCGGTCGTTCTCGAGAAACAGAAGGGCGGCCCGTGCGGGCCGCCCTTCCTCGTCTGCTCTTCCGCTTCGTCCGCTAGCGGTTGAGGCAGAGCGCGGCGTAGTCCCACGTGAAGACCGGGTGATAGTGGTAGCACCCAGTCCGCGCGGAGACGTAATGCCGGTCGTTCGGGCTCGCGTAGGTGGCCAGCGGCGCACCGTTGCGAACCAGGTCGTGGTCGAGGTTCGAGAACGCCTGGTACCTCTGGACGCCGACGAGCGTCTTCGCCCGTGTGATCTTGCGGTTGAAGGACGGCGAGTTGAAGTACGAGAAGTTCACGTTGTTGGCGGGCCGGATCGTCGTTCCGTCGACCAGGAAGATGAAGTCGTACGGATCGAAGTAGTCCATGTGCCAACCCTCGAGCGTCATGTCGAACGGCTCGCCCTTGCGGCCGGCCAGCTCGAACTGGGTCGCCCGCGGGAACAGCTTGATGTCCATGTTCAAGCCGATGTTCCGCAGGTTCGCCTGGACGACCTGACACCGCGCGGGGGACGGAGCCCGGTTGGCGCAGTAGAACACGCCGTCACCGCCGCGAGTCTGGCCCGAAGCGAGGCTGCGAGCCTGGCTCAGGTTGGGCCGCCGCGGGTAGATGGCGAGGTTCCGGAAGCCGCGCATCGTCGGCGGCATGTACTGGTCGTTCGTGACGCCGGCGTACGCCCCGCCCTGTGCGAGCACGGCCTGCCGGTCGACCGCGAAGTTGACGGCCTTCTTCAGCCGCACGTTGCCGTTCCCGCCGCCGCCGAACAGCCGGCGATCGTGGTTCATCGCCAGGTAGAGGATCGTCGGTGCGGGGTTCGCGAAGTAGCGGCCCGGCGACTGCTTCTTGACGCCGTAGCGGCGACCCAGCTCGGCATGCGCTGCCGGCGGGAGGTCACCCATGTCCACTACACCGCGGTCGATGTTCAGCTTGATCGTCTCGAGCGGGAGCCCGATGTCGACCTCGATGCGGTTGACGTTGCCGCGGACGGGACCGCGATAGAAGCGGTTCCGCTCGAGGATGACGCGCCGGTTCTTCGTCCACTCCTTGATGTAGTACGGGCCTGCGCTGTGCACCGGAGCACTGACGCCCTCCGGGTTGATCGGCAGGGTCTCCTGAGCGGCGAAGAACGGCATCGCCAGGCGGGCGAGGAGGTCCGGAGACCGCTTCGTCATGCGGAGCGTGAGCGTATTGCCACTCGCCACGATCCCGCTGGCCCGCTGAGCGCGGCCGGCGATGACTGCCTCGGCGCCGACGATGTCCTCGATGAACGGCTGCGCCGGCGAGCTCATCCGCCGGTTCAGGGCCCGGTTCAGCGCGCGGGCGAAGCTCTGCGCGTTGACACGCTGCCCGTTGCTGAGCCGGTAGGTGCTCTTGAGCTTGAACGTGTAGACAAGCCCGTTACGCGAGATGCGAGGGAAGCCCTGAGCCACCTCGGGCGTGAGCCGCGACCCTCTCGGGGCGGGCGCATGCGGGTAGTTCAGGAGCATCGCGCTCGTCGCGTACCCGATCGTCCAGGACGGCACGTAGTACCAGAGAGCCGGATCGACGTAGTCGATGTCGACTGTCAGGCTGTGCTTGAGCGTCCCGCCGACCCGTGCCTTCCCGGCGTCCGATGCCTGTGGCCCGGCGCTACTCGAGGGGCCCGCTACCGCGGACGCCGCGAGCAGCCCGGCGCCGACGAGCAGCATCGCCACCGAGAGCGTGAGTCGTCTATGCACTGAGACTCCTTTCGCGGATTGAGAGCCGGACAATCCGCCTGTCCGGCTCCGAGCGCCTCTTTCGGCACTCCGACCCCTCAAACGGCTCAAAATGTCGGTTGTTAGACAGGAATCACCGACCGGAATTGCCCGTTCAGCGGGGGTAATCACCGGATCTGCAAACCAATATCGGTGTTAGCCGTCAACGGTTAACGGATGGGCCGTTCGACCCCCGCGCGCCCCACTCGCGATTGCTGCAGCATCCGGCTGGACCCGGGAGTGCCGTGCAGCAGCTGAAGCGCTGGCCGGGCATCGAGCTCCGCCACCTCGAAGCGCTCGCCGTCGTCGTGGACGAGGGGAGCTTCCGGCGGGCGGCACGCAAGCTCGGCTACACGCAGTCGGCGATCAGCCAGCAGATTGCGGCACTCGAGCGCGCGGTCGGGCACCCCGTCCTGGAGCGACCCTCGCGGGGGAGACCCCTTGCGCTCACGGAGGTCGGCGCCCGCCTGCGGCGGCTGCAGGACACTGTCGAGCAGGCGATGGCCGCTGCGCGGGCCGACGTCGCCGCCGCCGCGGCAGGCGTCGGGCACGTCGTGCGCGTGGGGACGCCGTTCTCGTTCCCGCATCTCTCCGAGGCCGTCGTCGCCATGCGCGTCCGGCATCCCCGCGTCGTCGTCGAGGTCGTGAGCGCGGTCGAGGACGATCGGCTGCTCCGGCTTCTCGAGACCGGCGCGGTCGATCTCGCCATCGTCCGCTCGGGGGGCGTTTCGCCTCCGGTGGCGGTGCGGCCGGCTGCGACGTGCTCCTACGCGGTGGCGATTCCGTCCGCCTCTCCGCTCGCGCGGGGGCAGAAGCGGGTCGCGCTGTCGGATCTCGGCGGCCTCGCGCGGATCGCGACGGCGGACGGGACCGCCTTCGCCGACGACGTGGCGGCTCCCGTTGTCGCGTCGGACGCGGAGATGGCGCTCGGCCTCGTCGGGGCAGGCGCGGGCGCGGCCGTGCTCCCCGCGCTTTTCGCCTCGGTGACTCACTCGGGAGTGACCGTGCGGCCGCTACGCGACATCCTCCCGCCGTTCCGCCTCTCCATCGCGACCACCGGACGGCTCGTCCCTCAGGCTTCGGACCTCGCTGACCTGCTGGTCGCCGCGATCTCCGGCTGGCCGAATGCCAGCCCCGCCGAGAGCGACGCGGCGCCCGCTTAGGCCGCGGCGATCAGGCGCGCGGCGTCGACCGACTCGGTCGACCACTCGCCGTCGGCCCAGCCCCAGGCGAGCGCGTGCGCCGCTCCCCAGGCCTGAACCCGCTCGCGGTCGAGTCCCGTCTCCGCCAGCACGTCCAGCCAGCGCCTCACCGCGGGCGCACCGCCGTTCCAAGCGGCGTTGCGAAGCGGGCCGACTCCATCGAGATCGCGCTCACCCACGAGGGGCTTCGGGTCGATCACGAGCCAAGGCTCGCGCGTCGCGCTGAGGATGTTGCCGCCGTGGAGATCCTGGTTGACCAGTGCCGTGGCGCCGGGGTCGGCGCTGCCGAAGACATCGACGGCCAGGTCGACGAGCGACTGCTCGAATGGTCGCCCCCCGAGCGCGTGGCGCGCCCGCACCTCCTCGGCCCACCGGAGGGCTTCGTCGGCCGCGAGCCTGAAGGGATGCGGCTCGGTGACTTTCGCGCGCAGCCGGAGGAGGAGCTCGGCGACGACCGCCGGCTCATCGTCGGCGGAATCCCAAAGTCGCGTCCCGGGACGGCAGCGCTCGATGAGGAACGCTCGGTGCTCGTCCGCTCGCGCCACGACCCGGACTGCACCGCGCCCGTCCCACCGCACCAACGCGTCGGCTTCATGGTCGGCCTCCACGTGCGACGGTGCGTTCACCTTGAGCACGACGTCGCCGGCAGGCACGACGAGAGAGTGCGGAGTGTCGATCGGCTCTTCGAGAGCGAGATCCCATGCGGCGGCGAGCTCACGCACGACGCGGGGAAGCTCGTCAAGCCACTCGGGCTCGCGCTTCCACATCTCCGTGAGGCTGGTCGGAAGCTGCATTGGCTTGGCACCTTCGCACGCCCGTGGGCTCTAGGATCCGGACGTGACCGAGCCCGGACGCGAGAGCGACGCCCCTCTCGAGCGCGAGGCGCGCGAGGCGGCGCGCGGCGAGAGCGAGAAGACGCCGCTGCTCCTGATCGGCGGCGTGGGCGGCACCATCGCAGTCGTCGCCGGGATCCTGATCGTCGCGATGCTGCTCGTCTGGCTGTTCCTCTAGCCGAGAATTGACCCTCCTTCGAAGGATCGTGCGCCCCGGCTGCCGATCCGACGATGTCCCTGCGTGAGGACTGCGGCATTCCCCCTCCGCCTCGGTCTTTCCCTGCCCCTCAAGGCTCGGACGAACGCAGGCGAGAACCCCGTCAAGCGGGGCATGTACGCACGCCCGGGACTGGGGCGGCGGACCGCGCCGTTCGCCGGGGTGATGATCCTCGCGATCGCCGTGCTGCCGTTGCCGCCCGCCGGTGACGGGCTCACCGAGATCGCTCTCGCCTCCGCGCTCACGGCGTTGATCCTCGGCACCGTCTGGCTCGCTCCCTGGCACCGGCTACCTGCGTTCGCGGAGGTTGTCCCGGCGCTGTCGTACTTCGTCGTCGTCGCACTCCTTCGCGAGAGCCAGGGTGGCGCGCTCTCCGGCTACTCCGTGCTCGCCATGCTCCCGGTGTTCTGGCTCGCGCTCTACGGGACGCGCGGCCAGCTCGCGATCGGGATCGCCGGGCTCGGTGCGGTTTTCTTCGTGCCGCTCCTCCTGCTCGGTGCTCCCGACTACCCGTCCACCGAGTGGCGGACAGCGATCCTCTGGATCTGCGTCGCGCCCATTGTCGGCTACAGCGTGCAGGCGCTCGTCGCCGAGCTCCGCTCCCGCGCCCAGGAGACACGCCTCGCCCTCGCCAACATCGAGGCGATCACGGTCGCGATGCGCGCGATCGGCGCCAGTACCGACCCCGACGCCGTCCGCCAGGCCGTCTGCGTCTCGGCCCGCTCGATCGCCGGTGCGGACGTGGTCCAGCTGCTCGAGCCCAACGCCGACGGCCGCCTCGCACTGGCCGCCGCTGCCGGCATGCGCATCCCGCGCGCCGGCAAGGAAGCGGGCGGCGGGCTCGCCTACCTGACCCGCAAGCCGGTCTTCCTCCGCGAGGCAACGCAGGGCGCGCGCCACGGCGTCCGCTCCATGCACTTCGAGCCCGTGATCCGCGACGAGAGTGCCGTCGCGGTGCTCGTCCTCGGTTGGTCGAGGCCGGTCAAGTGCCTCTCGCAGGGTGTCGAGTCCGGAATGCAGATGCTGTCCGCCGAGGCGGCGATCGCGCTCGACCGGGCGCGGCTGCTCGTCCAGCTTCAGGAGACCGCCCGCACCGACGACCTGACCGGGCTGCCGAACCGGCGTGCCTGGGACGAGGAGCTTCCACGCGAGCTCGCTCGCGCCGCCCGCGACTCGCGCTCGGTCTGCGTGGCGATGCTCGACCTCGACCGCTTCAAGCAGTTCAACGACGACCGCGGGCACCAGGCCGGCGACCGGCTGCTCAAGCAGGCGGCTTCCGCGTGGGTCTCCCAGATCCGAGCGAGCGACATGCTGGCCCGCTACGGCGGCGAGGAGTTCAGCCTCCTGCTCCCCGGTTGCACGATCGACGACGCCCAGCGACTGGTAGGTCGGCTCAGGGCCGCGATGCCCGACGGGGAGACGGTCTCGGCCGGCATCGCCTGCTGGGACGAGACCGAGAGCGCCGACGATTTCGTCGGGCGCGCGGACGAGGCGCTCTACGCCGCGAAGCGCAGCGGCCGCAACCAGTTCGTCACCGCAACTTAGGGGGTCGCAGCACCGCGAAGGGGTCGGTGACTTCGAGCTTTCGCGAGCGGAAGCGGAAGAGCGACGCGGGGCGGCCTCCTGTCCTGCCCGGTTCGCGGCGCCTCCCTGTCGGCTCGAGGACGCCGCGCCGGACGAGCACTCGGTGGAGGTTCGTCGCGGAGACGTCGTGGCCGAGCGCGGCGGCGTAGTGCTCGCGCAGCTGCGAGAGCGTGAACTCGTCCGGCGCGAGCGCGAACCCGACGTTCGTGTACGAGAGCTTCGCACGGAGGCGCCCCAGGCCCGAGCGGACAATCTCGCCGTGGTCGAACGCCGTCGGCCTGAGCCGGTCGACGGGCATCCACCGGGTGTCGTCCGGAACGGCGGGGTCTGCATCGCTCGGGACCAGCCCCAGGTAGGCGGTCGCGAGCTCCCAATCCCGCGGATTGCGGTCAGGATCGCTTCGGGTCTCGAGCTGCTCGAGGTGGGACACCTCCCGGACGTCCACCTTGGCGGCAAGCTGGCGCCTGATCGACTCCTCGAGCGTCTGGCCTGCCTCGAGATAGCCGCCGGGCAGGGCCCAGCGGCCTGCGAACGGATCCCGCCCTCGCTGCCACATGAGCGCCTGGAGCGCGCCTTCGCGGACCTGGAAGACGACGGCAAGCGTGACGTGCAGAGGGGCGGCTCGGATAGACTTCGCCACCAGGTTTGAGACTATCAGGCGAAAACCTCCGCTCGATCGTTGCAGCAGCCGGAATCGTGCTCGTCCTCGCGGCCTGTGGCGGGGACGACGACGGCTCGGGCGGCGGCACCACCAGCGAGCCGGCCAATGCGGACGTCCAGATCGGGCTCGTCACCGACGTCGGACAGCTGAACGACCGCGGTTTCAACCAACTGGCCTACGAGGGGCTCAAGCGGGCGGAGAAGGAGCTCGGCGTCAAGATCCGCGTCGCGCAGTCACGGTCGGCATCGGACTACGTTCCGAACCACACCGCGCTGGCGCGGGACGGCTTCGACCTGGTCATTGGCGTCGGATTCGCGCAGGGCGACGCCGTCAACTCCGCTGCGAAGAGCCTCCCGGACTCCCGTTTCGCGATCATCGACGTCGACCAGTCGACGCTGAAGGACAAGCCGGCGAACGTCGTGGGGATCCTCTTCCGCGAGGAGCAGGCCGGCTATCTCGCCGGGGTCCTCGCAGGGCGTTCCGTGAAGGAAGGCTCCGAGCCGGTCGTGAGCTCGGTCGGGGGGTTCAAGGAACCGCCGGTCGACCGCTTCATCGCCGGCTACCAGGCGGGCGCGAAGGCGGCGCTTCCCGAAGTCCGAACCCTCAACGGCTACTCGTCCGACTGGGACGACCAGGCGAAGTGCAAGGAGCTCGCGCTGAACCAGATCGCGCAGGGCTCGAGCGTCGTCTTCCAGGTGGCCGGGGGTTGCGGCCTCGGTGCGCTCGACGCCGCGCGGGAGCGCAAGGTCTGGGGGATCGGCGTCGACGCCGACCAGTCGTTCCTCGGCACGCACGTCCTCACGAGTGCGATGAAGCGCGTCGACGAGGCCGTCTTCCGCATGATCCGGTCCGTCATCGACGGGAACTGGAAGGGCGGCCTGAACGTCACGTTCGGCCTGTCTGAGCACGGCGTGGGGCTCGGGAAGCTCGCGCCGGGCGTCGACGACGAGGATCGGAGGGCGCTCGAGGACGTCGAGCGCGAGATCCTCGCCGGCGAGATTCAGATTCCGAAGAGCCTCTAGCCGCCCGCGACGGCGGCGATGACGCGCACCTCTCCGGCGTCGGCGACAGGCGTGTGCAGTCCCTCGAGCTCGCGCGCGTCCTTGCCGTCCACGTAGACGTTCACGAGGCGCCGCAGCTCGCCGCTCTCGTCGAGGAGGAGGTCCGCGACGGGCAGCTGGCGGAGCGCTTGCTCGAGCGTCGCGGCCTCGACCTCGACCTGTCTCTGCCCACCCGCCTGCGTCGCGAGCAGCGAGGGCAGCCGGACTACGACCATTGGACGGTCGATGCCCCGAGCTCGCGTGTCTGGCTGCGCGGCCTGACGCACCTGGGACGGGCCGCAACAGCTCCGCGGCCAGTCCACGCCCCGAACATGCGATCTCGGGCCATCACCCGTCCGCCGCTTCGACCGACAAGATCGGCGGAAGCTGGCGCGCGATTTCCGTCCAGCTCTCTCCGGCGTCGGTCGACGCGAACACCGAGCCGCTCTGCGTCCCGAAGTAGACGCCGGACGGCTCCAATGCGTCGAACGTGAAGCCCTCGCGCATGACCGCACCCCACGCGGGCTCGGGGAGCCCATTCGACGCCAGCGCCCAGCTGACGCCGCCGTCGTCGGTCCGGTAGACGCCGAGCCTCCCGTCCGGCGTGACCCTGTTCTCCGCGCCGACCTCGGGGATCACGTACGCGACGTCCGGATCGCGCGGATCGAGCGCGAGCGGGAAGCCGAAGCCGCTCGGGAGGCCGTTCCCCTCAAGCCGCTCCCAGGTCTCGCCCCGGTCGTCCGAGCGGTACACGCCGCAGTGGTTCTGCTGCCAGAGGCGGTCGGGCCGCTCGGGGTGGAGCAGCAGCTTGTGGACGCACTGACCGACCTCGGGGAAGTTGTCAGGCTCCGGGAAGAAGTCGGCGGCCACGCCCTTGTTCGCGGGAGACCACGACTCGGCGCCGTCGTCGGTGCGGAAGGTGCCCGCGGCGGAGATCGCGATGTACATCCGGTTAGGGTCGGACGGGTCGAGCTGGATGGAGTGGCAGCACATCCCGCCGGCGCCTGGCTCCCACTTCTCGCGCGTTGGGTGGTCGAGCACGCTCTGGACGGGCTCGAAGGACTCGCCGCCGTCGGTCGAGTAGAAGAGGACGCCTGGCGTGGCGCCGAGCCAGATCTCGTCGTCCTCCCGGCCGGGCTCGACGTGCCAGGTCTCCTCGAGCTTCAGCCCGGAATCCTCGGGGAGGCCAAGGCCCTCCGCTCGCTCCCACGTCTTCCCCTCGTCCGCCGACCGCTGGAAGGTGCCGCCGTAGACGAAGTTGTTCGCCGCGACCTGGAGCGACCCGTCGCGCCGGTCGCGGATCGCGTGGTAGACCGACCAGCCCGCGAGCAGCGGGCCCTCGAGCTCCCAGGCAGCCCGATCCTCGTCTCCGTGGAGGAGGAAGAGGCCCTTCCGCGTTCCGCAGAGCAGAAGCACCCGGCTAGCCTATGCAACCTCCGTGGCCGGGTTGACCGACGAGCAGGCGAGCCTTCTCAAGGGCAAGAACTTCGCCGTCGTCGGCACCGTCGGCGAGGACGGCATCCCTCAGCTGACGATCAACTGGATCGACTGGGACGGCGAGCGCGTCGTCTTCAACACCGCCGAGGGACGCGTGAAGCCCGCGAACATCAGGCGCAACCCGGTCGTCAGCGTCTGCGTCTACAACCACGAGAATCCCTACCAGTACCTGACGGTCATCGGGCCGGCCGAGATCAGCGACGAGGGGGCCGAGGAGCACATCAACGAGCTCTCGCACCGCTACTACGGGCGCGACTACCACTACGTGGAAGGCGAGAAGCGGCTGATCGTGCGGATCACGCCGGACCGCGTCTTCGCCCGCGGCTTTTGATCCGCGAGGTCGGGCCGCGGGACGGTCTTCAGAACGAGAAACAGATCGTCCCGCCCGAGACGCGGGCCGAGCTCGTCCAGCGACTGGCCGCCGCCGGGCTGAAACGGATCGAGGCCGCGAGCTTCGTCAACCCGGAGCGGGTTCCGCAGATGGCGGGCGCGGAGGAAGTCGTCTCGGCTCTGGAACGGCGGGACGGCGCCGTCTACTCCGGTCTCGCCCTCAACGAGCGTGGCTACGACCGGCTCCGAGCCACCGGGCTGGACGAGGTGTCATTCGCGGTTGCCGCCACGGAAAGCTTCTCGGAACGCAATGCGGGAGCGTCGGTCGAGGCCGCGCTGGAGGACGCCGAACGCATCGTCGAGCGCGCGAAAGAAGACGGGCTCCACGCCAGCGTGACGGTCTCGGTCGCCTTCGGTTGCCCGTTCGAGGGCCTTGTGGATCCGCAGCGCGTGCTGGTGATCGGAGAGCGGCTGGCGGCGACAGAGGCGGACGAGCTCGTCCTCGCGGACACGATCGGTGTGGGGACGCCGACACGGGTCAAAGGGCTCGTCGAGGGATTCATCGGGCTCGGCAAGCCTGTCGGCGGCCACTTCCACAACACGCGGAACACCGGCTACGCGAATGCGTACGCCGCGCTGGAGGCGGGAGCCTCAGCCCTCGATGCATCTGTCGGCGGCCTCGGCGGCTGTCCCTTTGCGCCGAAGGCAACGGGCAATGTGGCGACGGAGGATCTTGCCTACCTGCTCGAGGGCGAGGGCGTCGAGACCGGTGTCGACCTGGAGGCGCTGATCGGGATCTCGGAGTGGCTCGAAGAGCTGCTCGGGCGTCGGCTCGAGGGCTACTTGTACCGCGCGGGCCTGTTCAAATCACAGCTCTGACGAGCAGGAAGATCGCGGCAAGCGCGGCGAGGCTGAGGAACAGCGCAAGGAACCCGACCAGCACGAGCTTCCCGAGTTTCTCGGGCGAGTCGTCCGGCGAGCCCGGCTCGAAGCCTGCGAGGACCTGTTCATGGACCCTGCGCTCGATTTCGGCGGCCAGCGCATCCGCCGAGCTCGCGGGCGCCGCCGTCTTGAGCGGCGGGAAGGCGTTCGGCTTGTCCGAGAGCGAGAGCTCGAAGATCCGCTCGTGCTGGATGTCCTTCAGATTGGCCTGGCCGAGGTCGCGGACGGCGGTGCCCTCCGGGATGCTGTTCCCGACCAGCGCCCGCGTCGTTTCGGAGAGCAGGATCTGCCCGCCGTGGCCCGCGGAGCAGATGCGGGCGGCGCGGACCACGTCCATTCCGAGGTAACCCTCCTCGCCGACCGTGGGCTCGCCGGTGTGGAGGCCCATCCGGACCTTGACGTCAACACCGTCCGGCCAGCTCTGCGTGGACAGCTCGCGCTGGGCGGCGACGGCGCCCGACACGGCGTCCCTTGCGCGCTCGAACGAGAAGAAGAACGCGTCGCCCTGCGTGTCGACCTCATTGCCGCCCGCCTCGGTCAGCTGCTCGCGCAGGATCCGTCGATGTTCCCGGTGCACCTCGCCGTAGAGGTCTCCGAGCTGCTCGAGCAGCCGCGTCGAGCCCTCGATGTCGGAGAAGAGAAAGGTGACGGTGCCGCCGGGGAGGGTCAATCCGGCGGGAGCAGGCCGAGGCTCTCCTCGGCGCTCAGGCCGGGATCGTCGTCCTCGCGCGGTTCGTCCGCCGGCTCGGGTTCGTCCGCCGGCTCGAGCAGGTCGTCGGGCGTCTCGGTCACAGGGCTAGCCTAGTCACGATGAACCGTCTCGCCCAAGAGACGAGCCCGTACCTCCTCCAGCACGCCGACAATCCCGTCGAGTGGTACGCATGGGGCGACGAGGCCTTCGAGCTGGCGCGCGCCGAGGATCGGCCGATCCTCCTCTCCATCGGGTATTCGGCCTGCCACTGGTGCCACGTGATGGAGCACGAGTCCTTCGAGGACGACGAGACGGCGCGTCTCATGAACGAGCGCTTCGTCAACGTCAAGGTCGACCGCGAGGAGCGGCCCGATGTCGATGCGCTCTACATGGACGCGGTCGTCGCGCTGACCGGGCACGGGGGCTGGCCGATGACGGTGTTCCTGACTCCGGAGGGCGAGCCGTTCTTCGGCGGCACCTACTTCCCGCCCGAGGCGAGGCACGGGATGCCGGCATTCGCCGACGTGCTCACGGCCGTCTCGGATCTCTATCGCGAGCGCCGCGCCGCGGCAGCGTCCTCGGCCAGGCAGCTCGTCGATGCGCTCAAGGCGTCGAGCGAGGTGCGGCCCTCGACCGACCTGCTGACCGAGGGCCTGCTCGGCGACGCCGCCCGCGCGCTGCGCCGCCAGTTCGACCCCGATTGGGGAGGCTTCGGCGGCGCGCCGAAGTTCCCGCCCGCGCCTTCGCTGGAGTTCCTCCTGCGCCAACACCTTCGCGGCGACGACGACGCGCTTCCGATGGTCGCGAAGACCCTCGATGCCATGGCCGCCGGCGGCATGTACGACCTCCTCGGCGGCGGCTTCCACCGCTACTCGGTCGACCGCCGGTGGCTGGTGCCGCACTTCGAGAAGATGCTCTACGACAACGCGCTGCTCGCCTCGACGTACCTCCATGCCTGGGTCGTCACCGGCGAGGAGCGCTACCGCCGGGTCACCGAGGAGACACTCGACTACGTCCTCCGGGAGCTCGCCCTCCCGGAGGGCGGCCTTGCCTCCGCGCAGGACGCGGACACGGACGGAGTCGAGGGGCTGACGTTCACGTGGACTGCCGAGGAGGGAGTTCCCGAGGAGCTGCTCGAGCCCTTCGAGGAAGGCCGCTCCATCATCCGCGGCGAGCTCGACGAGGAGCTCCGGCGCCGTCTCTGGGAGGTCAGAGAGGAGCGGCCGAAGCCCGCGAGGGACGACAAGGCGATCGCCTCGTGGAACGGCCTTGCCCTGGCAGCGCTTGCGGAGGCCGGCCGCCGCCTCGAACGCGCCGACTTCCTCGACGCCGCTCGGCGGATCGGCGAGTTCCTGCTCGGCCCGCTCTCGGATGGCGAAGGCCGGCTGCTGCGGAGCTACCGCGACGGGCGGGCGAAGCACACCGGCTTCCTCGAGGACTACGCGGACGTCGCTCACGGGCTGCTCGAGCTCCACGTCGCAACGGGCGAGCTGCGGTGGCTCGAGGAGGCGAACCGCCTCGCGCGGCTCGCCGTCGAGCTGTTCGGCGACGACGAGCACGGCGGCTTCTTCCGGACGCCCGAGCACGGAGAGCGGCTGATCGCGCGCCAGAAGGCGTTTGACGACAACCCCACGCCGTCGGGGAACTCGATGCTCGCCCACGTGCTGCTCCGTCTCGCGCGCATCTACGGGGACGACGAGCTCGAGCGGCGCGCCGTCGGCGTCTTCCGGCTCATCGCCCACGCCCTGGCACGCGCGCCGCAGGCGTTCGGCCACGCGCTCTGCGCGCTCGATCTCCACTTCTCGCCTCCGCGTGAGCTCGCGGTCGCCGGCCCGCCCGACAGCGAGGTGGCCCGGGCTGCGCTTGCACGGTTCGAGCCGAACACCGTCGTCGCCGTCGGGCCCTCGGAGGAGGTTCCGCTCCTTCGCGGCAAGGAGCTCGTCGACGGGCGACCGGCGGTCTATGTCTGCGAGCGCTTCGCGTGCCAGGCGCCGGTCGTCGACGCCGAGAACCTTTCCGGAACGCTTACGAATTTCTAACCGTATTCCTGTGCGTTCCGGGAAGACTCCCTTGCATGCCCGCGAAGGCACGCGAGATCCTTGCGGCGACCTCGGCGCTCCTCGCGCTCTCGGCGGCTCTGGCCTCTTCGGCGACGTCCGAGATCCAGCAGACGCAGATGAGGCCGAACATCGTCGTCCTGATGACCGACGACCAGACGGTCGAGTCCATGCGGGTCATGACCAACGTGAACTCGCTGCTCGCGGCGCGCGGGACGACGTTCACGAACAATTTCGCGTCGTACCCGCTCTGCTGTCCGTCCAGGGCGACCTTCATCACCGGCCAGTACGGCCACAACCACACGATCATGGGCAACGCTGCGCCGAGCGGCGGGTACGACAAGCTCGCGCCGACACACTCGAACACGCTCCCGGCGTGGCTGCGGGCGGCGGGCTACCACACCGTGCACGTCGGCAAGTACCTGAACGGCTATGGCCGCGCAAGGCCGACCGAGATCCCGGCGGGCTGGGCTGAGTGGTACGGCTCCACCGATCCGTCCACCTACAGTTTCTACAACTACCGGCTGAACGAGAACGGCCGGCTCGTGACGTACGGGACCGGCGCTGCGAACTACCAGACGGACGTCTTCGGGCGAAAGGCGGTCGAGCTGATTCGCCGGCATGCGCCCTCAACGCAGCCATTCTTCCTCTCGGTCGGGTTCCTCGCGCCGCACAGCGGCGGGCCGCGCGAAGCCGGCGATCCCGCGAATCAGGCCACGCCGGTGCCGGCGCCGCGGCACAGGAATCGCTTCGCGTCGGAGCGGCTGCCGGCCCCGGCGTCGTTCAACGAGGCGGACGTCTCGGACAAGCCGACCGGCATCCGAAACCGCGCCCTCATCGGCCCCGCGCGCGTAAACGGGATCCGTGAGAACTACCAGCAGCGCCTGGAGTCGCTGCTCGCCGTGGACGAGGCGATCCGCGACATCGTCGCCGCCCTCGACGCGTCAGGCGAGATGAACCGGACGCTGATCGTGTTCACCGCCGACAACGGGTTCTTCCACGGCGAGCACCGCATTCCGGCCGGGAAGGTGCTCGTGTACGAGCCGTCCGTGCGCGTCCCGCTGATCATCCGCGGTCCCGGCGTGCCTGCCGGCGCCCGCCGAACGAGCCTCGTCGCGAACATCGACCTGGCGCCGACCATCCTGGACGCGGCGAACGCCCGCCCCGGGCGGCGGCAGGACGGCCGCTCGCTGCTGCCTTTCGCGCGCGACGGGCTGCTGCGGTCGGGCAGGGACGTCCTGCTGGAGACGCCGAGCTACAGCGCAATTCGCACGCCGCGCTTCGAGTTCGTCCAGCACGCGAACGGCGAGCAGGAGCTCTACGACCTGACACGCGATCCGCAGCAGCTTCAGAGCCTGCACGCGGACGGCCGGTTCACCGCTGTGAAGAGCGACCTCGCCGCCCGGCTGGGGCGTCTCCGCGCATGTATCGGAGACGCGTGTCGTCGCGGGCCGAATCTTCGTCTTCAGGCGCGCTATCGGCGCGGCCGAGGCGGTTGTGTCCGCTCGACCGTTCGGCTTCGCGTGAGCGGGTCGGCCGCGTCGAGGATCTCGAGCGTGAACTTCTACCGCGGCCGCGCGAGGATCAAGCGCGACTCGAGGGCGCCGTTCACGGCGTCGGTTTCGCGGCGCGGGCTCCGCACGCGGACGCTCGTGCGGGCGCTCGTCGGGCTCCGCGACTCGCGCAGCACGACGCTCGATCGCGCTCTGCGAGCCTGCTGAAAACCTTTCCAGAACGCTTACGAACCTCTAACGGGAGTTCGTCGTTTCAGTCCCTGAAGGCGGGCGCGAAAGGCCGGGGACGTGGGGGGTCTCATTGGCATCGCTAGTCGGTGTCGCCGTCCTCGGCCTGGCTCGCCGCCTCCGTACCGCCGCTCAAGTCCGGCCCCCAAAAGGCCGATCTCTCTCTCCGAATGAGCGGCGGTGCGGAGAAGCTTCACGACGCGATCCAGGTCAGCCAGGAGGACAACGGCCGGCTGGACAGCGCCGTCCTCGTGGGCTGGGTCGTCGTCGCCGAATGGGTCGGCCCCGACGGCACCCGCACGCTGACGCGCATGAGCGGCACGCCCGGCGGCACGGTTCCTCCCGAGTGGCAGACGCGTGGGTACCTCCACGAGGCGCTCTTCGGCAAATGGAACACGAGCGAAGCCTGAACTAGTCCCTTATACGATCCTCGGCCTTGGCGCTGCTCGAGGTCAGGAACATCACCCGCAGGTTCGGCGGAATCGTCGCGCTCGACGACGTCTCCTTCGACGTCGAGGCCGGCCAGATCTCGGGGCTGATCGGCCCGAACGGCGCCGGCAAGACGACTGTCTTCAACGTGATCACGCGGCTCTACCGGCCCGACGCAGGGCAGATCGTGTTCGACGGGTCGAGCCTCCTGCGCACCGCGCCGCACAAGGTGGTGACTCGCGGCGTCGCTCGCACGTTCCAGAACGTGGAGCTCTTCCCGGGCATGTCTGTCGTGGACAACGTCCTGGTCGGGACCCATGCGCGGAGCGGTTGGTTCGCCCAGCGGCAGGCGCGTCGGCGGGCGCTGGAGGCGCTCAATGAGGTCGGCGCCGCCGGCGTCGCGAGCCGCCCCGCGGTCGGCCTTCCGTTCGGGACGCTCAAGCGGATCGAGCTCGCCCGCGCCCTTGCCGCCCAACCGCGGCTGCTGCTGCTGGACGAGCCGGCGGGCGGCCTCAACCACGAAGAGGTGGGAGCGCTTGGCGACCTGATCCGGCGGATCCGCAAGCAGCGTGATCTGACGATTCTCCTGGTCGAGCACCACATGAACCTCGTGATGTCCGTCTCGGACCGGGTGCAGGTACTCGACTTCGGCAAGAAGATCGCGGAGGGCACGCCAGAGGAGGTTCAGCAGAACCCCGCGGTGATCGAGGCTTACCTTGGGGAGGTGCCGCGATCGCCGCCGTGCTCGAGCTGAAGGCAGTCGAGGCCAGGTATGGGCCCGTGCAGGCCCTGCACGGGGTTTCCCTGACCGTGGACGAAGGCGAGATGGTGGCCGTCCTCGGCCCGAACGGTGCTGGGAAGACGACGACACTCCGTGCCGTCTCGGGCACCGTCGCCCGGCGCGGGCAGATCCTCTTCGACGAGAAGCGCCTCCCACGGTCGGCTGAGCGGACGTCGCGGCTGGGGATCGGCCACGTGCCGGAAGGGCGAGGGACGTTCTCCGAGCTGACGGTGCTCGAAAACCTGCGGCTCGGCGCGTACACGCGCCGGAACGGGCTCGGCGACGACCTGGATCGGGTCTTCGGCTTCTTCCCGTGGATGCGCGAGCGCCGCGACCAGCCTGCGGGGACGCTGAGCGGCGGCGAGCAGCAGATGCTCGCCCTTGCGCGCGCGCTCATGGGCCGCCCACGGCTGCTGCTGCTGGACGAGCCTTCGCTCGGGCTCGCACCGATCGTCGTCCGCGAGATCTTCGGGATCGTCCGCCGCCTGAACGAGGAGGAGAAGCTCAGCGTGCTCGTCGTCGAGCAGAACGCTGCCGTCGCACTCGAATCCTCGAGCCGGGCGTACGTGCTCGAGTCGGGCAAGGTCGCCCTCGAAGGGGCGAGCGAGGAACTCGCACGCAACGAGGGCGTCCGACGGAGCTACCTCGGCTACTGAGTGCCCCTCCAGGCGATACACGCCGGCTCCTGGCCCGCGATCACGCCGCGCCAGAGCCCGTCCTTCCTCCTCGCCAAGGCTGCCTAGCCTTGCTTCGTCGGAGTGCAGACTCTGGCTTGGTGCTCACGACCCAGAAGCTCGGCAGTACCACCTGAAGGGGCACTAATGCAGGAGCTTTTCCAGCAGGTGGTAATCGGTCTCGCGTCGGGCTCGATCTACGGGCTCCTCGCGCTCGCGCTCGTCCTGATCCACCGCGCGACCGGCGTCATCAACTTCGCGCAGGGCGAGATGGCGATGTTCTCAACGTACATCGCCTGGCAGCTCGTCCAGTGGGACGTTCCGTACTGGCTGGCGTTCGCCTCGACGATCGTGATCTCGTTCGCAGGCGGTCTCGCAATCCAGCGTGTGGTGATCCGGCCGGTCGAGAACGCGCCCGTGCTCACGATCGTGATCGTGACGCTCGGGCTGCTGCTCATCTTCAACGGGCTCGCAACCTGGCTCTGGTCCGGCGAGGTTCGGACGTTCCCGCCCAACAGGCCGTTTTCGACGAGGACGTTCGACGTCGGCGGCGTCGTGATCAACGTGCAGGACATCGGGATCATCCTGGTCACCCTCGCGCTGGTCGCCGCACTCTGGGCGTTCTTCCAGTTCACGAAGGTCGGCCTCGCGCTGCGGGCCGCCGCGCTGTACCCGGACTCGAGCCGGCTCGTCGGGATTCGCGTGGGCTGGATGCTCGGCGTGGGGTGGGGGCTGGCCGCCGCTCTCGGCGCCGTCAGCGGAATGTTCACGGCTGCGGCGTTCCCGCCGCTCGAGCCTTCGATGATGCAGGCGGTCCTGATCTACGCCTTCGCGGCGGCAGTGCTCGGCGGGATCGACAGCCCGTTCGGCGCGCTCGTCGGCGGCCTCGCGCTCGGCGTCTTCCTCAACCTCGTCGGCACCTACTCGGACGACCTCCAGGACCTCGGCTTTCCGGTCGACCTGGAGGGCCTCCGCCTGCCGGTTGCGTTCGTCTTCATCCTGGGGCTCCTGCTCGTTCGGCCGCAGGGCCTCTTCGGACGGGTCGCAGCGAGACGCGTATGAGCCCAAGTAACAGACTGTTACTAGCGCCCTCCCGGTGGGCGGCTCCGCCCCACGAGCCGAGGCGAGAGGCCCATGCGAGCTAGTAACAGACTGTTACTAGCTCGTGGCGCGCGCGTGCTCGGTGTGGCGGGCTTCGTCGTCGCGATCGCGATCCTGCCGGGCTTTCTGAGCGACTTCCGCGCTTCCGAGTTCGCCCGCGTCGGGATCTTCTTCATCGCGCTGACGGGGCTGAACATCCTCACCGGCTACACAGGCCAGATCTCCCTCGGACACGGCGCGTTCATGGCGATCGGCGGCTACGTCAGCGCCTTGCTGATCCTGGGCCGGCCCGGCCTGGAGGCGTCGCAGCTCGAGGCTGCGAGCTGGCTCCCCGTCGGCGACGGGATGCAGGACGTGTGGACGATCCCGATCGCCGCGCTCGTCGCAGCCGTGGTCGGCTTCCTACTCGGGCTGCCGGCACTCCGGCTCCGCGGCCTCTACCTCGCCCTCGTCACATTCGCATTCGCCGTCTCGATGCCGCTGCTCCTGCGCGAGCCGGAGACACTGACCGGCGGGACGAACGGCCTCAACCTCTTCGGGACAACCGAGGACCGGCTGACCGGCGGGATCGACAACAGCGTCCACATCCCGGTGCTCGACAAGGACCTCACGTTCAACGACTGGACCTACTACCTGGCGTGGACCATCGGGCTGATCGGGCTCGCGATCGCCTGGCTCCTTGTCCGAGGCCGCCCGGGCCGCGCCTTTCAGGCGATTCGGGACAGCGAAGTCGCAGCGGCCTCCTCCGGCGTCAGCCTCTTCTCCTACAAGACCCTGGCATTCGCCATCAGCGCCGCCTACGCAGGGGCCGCCGGGGCGTTGCTGGCAATTGTCTCGACCATCGTCGCCCCCGGCAGCTTTCCGGTCTTCCTCTCGATCCAGCTGCTGATCGGCGTCGTGATCGCCGGCCTCGGATCGCTCGTCGGCCTGATCCTCGGCGCGCTCTTCATCTACTACCTTCCGATCGCGATCCAGGAGCTCGCGGAGCGGGGATCGCTACCGGACGGCCTGCAGGATGCGGCCAAGTCCCCAGGCATGCCGTCGGTGATCTACGGCGTCGTCCTGATCCTCGTCCTGTTCCTGCTCCCGCGGGGCGCGGCCGGGTTCCTCTCGAGGCTTTCCTTACCGCTAACAAAGCGTCACTAGCATCGTCTCCGAGCAGGGATGCGGAGGACGTCCATTCTCATCGGGGTCTTGGCGGCGGCATTGGCCGTTGCGCTGCCCGCGGCCAACGGCCGTGAGACGGCCGATCCCGGAGTGACCGGGAACTCGATCCTGATCGGCGGCACGACGCCGCTCTCGGGCGTCGCCTCGGCCTACGCGTCGGTCGCCCGCGGCGCGGAGGCGTACTTCAAGTACGTAAATGCGCGCGGCGGCGTCAACGGGCGGCGGATCCAGTACAAGTACCTCGACGACGGCTACAACCCGTCCACGACCGTCCAACAGACGCGCCAGCTCGTCCAGCAGGATCGCGTCTTCGCGATCTTCAACAGCCTGGGCACCGAGCACAACCTGGCGATTCGCGACTACCTGAACACCGTCCGCGTCCCGCAGATCTTCGCCGCGACCGGCGCGCGCACGTTCGGCACGAGCTACCGCAAGTACCCGTGGACGATCGGCTACCAGCCGAGCTACCACGGCGAGGCGATCATCTACGGGCGCTGGATCCAGAGGAACCGGAAGAACGCGAGGATCGCGGTCATCTACCAGAACGACGACTACGGGAAGGAGCTCCTCAACGGGCTTCGTAAGGGCCTCGGCCCGATGTCGAACCGAATCGTCGCGACACAGGGCTACGAGGTGACCGCGACCGATGTCCAGTCCCAGGTCGCGCGCCTGAAGAGCTCGAAGGCGAACACGTTCATGGTCTTCGGAACGCCGCGCTATGCGATCCAGTCGTTCATCTATGCAAACCGGCTCGGCTGGAAGCCGCTCATGTTCGTGAACTCCGTCTCCAGCGCCTCGAACATCATGGAGATCGCCTCCGACGCCGGGAACAACCCACGCGTCCGAGGCGCGATGTCGATCCAGTTCCTGAAGGACCCGACGGACTCGACCCGTTGGGCCGGCGATCCGGGGATGAGGCTCTACCGCCAGATCATGAAGAAGTACTTGCCACGGGGGAACGCAAACGACGTCTTCCACGTCTACTCGATGGCGGCGGCGCACACCTTCGTCGAGGCGCTGAGGAAGGCCGGGCGGAACCCGACGCGGGCCGGCGTGATGGCGCAGCTTGCGAAGCTGAACTCGAAGAACCCCTTCATGATTCCGGGCGTCACGGTCAAGACGGGCCGCGTCGACCGCTTCCCGATCGAGCAGGTGCAGCTCACCCGCTGGTCGGTGAACCGCAGAGGCGACGGCCGCTGGGTGCGGTTCGGCCCGTTGCAGCGCACCCCCGGCTAGACGCCGCCAGGCACTAGGCTGCGCCCGTGGAGGCGCGGGAACTCCTCGAGGCTTCGACGGACGAGATCTGCGCCGAGGCCCGCGCACGTCGCATCGGCACGCGCGTCACCTACTCACCGAAGGTCTTCATCCCGCTGACGAAGCTCTGCCGGGACGTCTGCCACTACTGCACATTCGCCCGACCGCCGCGGCGCGGCGAGCGGGCGTTCATGTCCGAGGAGGAGGTGCTCGAAGTCGCCGAGGCGGGCGCGGCGGCCGGGTGTCGCGAGGCGCTCTTCACGCTCGGCGACAAGCCCGAGCTCCGCTACCGCGCGGCAAGGCAAGAGCTCGCGGAGCTCGGCTGCGAGACGACGCTCGAGTACCTCGAGCGCTGCGCCAGGCTCGTCCTCGAGGAGACCGGTCTCCTCCCGCACCTCAACCCGGGCGTCATGTCTCGCGAGGACATGGCAGCGCTGTGCCAGGTCTCCGTCTCGATGGGGCTGATGCTGGAGACGGCGTCCGACAGGCTGTCCGGCCGCGGGATGCCGCACCACGGCTCGCCCGACAAGCTCCCAGCCCGGCGGCTCGAGACGATCGAGCTCGCCGGTGAGCTGGCGATCCCGTTCACGACCGGCGTCCTGATCGGCATCGGCGAGACGCGGGCCGAACGGATCGAGGCGCTCGAGACGATCGCCGACCTGGCGGAGCGGCACGGACACGTCCAGGAAGTCATCGTCCAGAACTTCCGCGCCAAGCCGGGGACGAAGATGGCCGGCCACCCGGAGCCGTCGCTCGAGGAGCTGCTCTGGACGGCCGCGGCTGCGCGGCTGATCCTTCCGGCAGGCGTCCACGTCCAGTGCCCGCCGAACCTCAGCTACGGGGACTTCCCGCGACTGCTCGACGCCGGCATCGACGACTGGGGCGGGATCTCGCCGGTGACCGTCGACCACGTGAACCCAGAGGCTCCCTGGCCGGAGATCGGGCGGCTCGGAGACGCGACGGAAGCCGCCGGCCTCTCGCTTGCGCCGCGGCTCGCGGTCTATCCAGAGTTCGTCTCCGCGCGGTGGGTCGATCCCTCCGTCATGCCGAGGGTCCTGCATGCGTCCGACGGCGAGGGCCTGGCGAGGGACGACCGCTGGGCCGCGGGCACCCACGCGCCGATTCCGTTCATCCCGCGCGACGCGCTTCCCGCCGACTCGCGCGACGAGCTCGGCGAGGAGGAAATCGTCCGGCTCTTCGCCGCCCGTGGGGAGGAGCTTCACCGGATCCTGGCCGCCGCCGACCGGCTGCGGCGCGAGGTCAACGGCGACACCGTCACCTACGTCGTGACCAGGAACGTCAACTACACGAACGTCTGTTACTTCCGGTGCGGATTCTGCGCGTTCTCGAAGGGTCGGCTGGCGGCGAACCTGCGGGGGAAGCCGTACCTCGTCCCCCTCGACGAGACCGTTCGCCGGGCGCGGGAGGCCTGGGACCGCGGCGCCGTCGAGATCTGCCTGCAGGGAGGCATCCACCCAGGCTTCACGGGCGAGACCTACCTCGAGATCTGCCGGGCGCTGAAGGCGGAGCTTCCCCACCTGCACGTTCATGCGTTCTCGGCGCTCGAGGTCTGGCAGGGGGCAGCGACGGTCGGGCTCGGACTCGAGGATTACCTGGGCGACCTCCGCGACGCGGGGCTCGCCTCACTGCCGGGCACAGCCGCGGAGATCCTCGACGACGAGGTTCGGCGCGTCATCTGCCCGGACAAGGTCACGACCTCCCAGTGGCTGCGCGTGCACGACACCGCACACCGCGTGGGGCTGCGGTCCACGACGACGGTCATGTTCGGCCATGTCGACCGCCCGCGGAACTGGGCTCGGCACCTGATCGAGCTCCGCGAGCAGCAGCGCCGGACCGGCGGGTTCACCGAGTTCGTCCCGCTGCCGTTCGTCCACATGGAAGCGCCGATGTACCTCAAGGGGCTTGCCCGGCCGGGCCCGACCTTCCGCGAGGCGCTGCTGATGCACGCCGTCGGCCGGCTCGCTCTCCATCCCTGGATCACGAACGTCCAGGCGTCGTGGGTGAAGCTGGGCGTGGAGGGCGCGCTGGCAGTCCTGCGCGCGGGAGCGAACGACCTCGGCGGGACGCTGATGAACGAGTCAATCTCCCGCGCCGCCGGCGCCGACCACGGCCAGGAGTTCCCCCCGGAGGCGATGGAGGAGGCGATCCGTACGATCGGCCGGACCCCGAGCCAGCGCACGACGCTCTACGGCGAGCCGCCGTCCGACCGCATCGCCGCGTCCTTCGGCGCGCCGCCGCTCGAGGAGCCCTTGAACCCGCCGGCGAGCGAGGCACGCCTCAAGCCGCTGCCGGTGCTCGACCGTCCCGGCCTAGCCGCCCTCGCTTAGCCTGGCCAGCCGAAGTCGTCCGGCACGGCGCGTGCATCGCCCGGGCCGGTGTTCGGAGCACCGACCTTGACAAAAATCGCGTCCTCGTCGCCGACGACCCGGAGCGCGCGCGGCGTCTCGGCGGGGACGCGAAGCGCCGTCCACGGCTCGAGGTCGATCACCTCGTTGTCCCCGACGAGTGCCTGCGCCCGACCGGACACGAGGAGGTAGATCTCCTCCTGGCGGTTGTGCGTGTGCGCCTCGGACGCGAACCCCTTGCTGTAGCGCGCGAAGCTCACACCGCAGTGCTCGCAGCCGAGGTCGTTGCGCAGGAACCGGATCTCGAACTGCTCGGGATCGTGGCCGAGGTTCTGCGACTGGTCCGGAACGTCCGAGACCTTCACGACCGTGTACGCCGCCATTCCGTCTCCTTTCGGGGTTTCGAGCATCGGTGCTCGATGGTATTGTCAGTCTTGATGACGCAGCTTCTCGAGTAGCGCAGGAAGCAAACGCGGCCCGGCCGCGGTAGCTTCCCACGGCCTCTCCCTCGAGAGGCTTTTTCATTTCTGGAGACGGTGATGGAGCAATACGAGCCAAAGCAGATCGAACCGAAGTGGCAGCAGGTGTGGAAGGACGCGAAGGCGTTCGAGACCCAGAACCCCGCCCCCGGGGAGACCCCGGACAACCAGCACTGGTACCAGCTCGAGATGCTGCCGTACCCGTCTGGGACGCTGCACATGGGGCATGTCCTGAACTACACGATGGGCGACGTCGCCACGCACTTCCGGCGCAGGAACGGCTGGACGGTGCTGCGTCCGATGGGCTTCGACTCATTCGGCCTGCCGGCGGAGAACGCCGCGATCACCGAGAGCGGTCACCCCCGCGAGATCACCGAGCGGAACATCGTCGCGATACGGGAGCAGATGCAGCGTCTGGGGTGGGCGATCGACTGGAAGCGCGAGATCTCCGCGCACGAGGTGGACTTCTACCGCTGGACTCAGTGGCTGTTCCTGCAGTTTTTCGAGCGCGGCCTTGCGTACCGGGCGGCGGCGCCGGTCAACTGGTGTCCCAACGACCAGACTGTGGTCGCGCACGAGTACGTCGTGGACGGGCGTTGCGACCGCTGCGGGGCGCTGGTCGAGGCGCGCAACCTGGAGCAGTGGTTCTTCAAGATCACCGCTTACGCCGACGAGCTCCTCGAGTACGAGTTGCCCGAGTGGGGCGAGTGGCCCGAGCGCACGAAGACGATCCAGCGGAACTGGATCGGGCGCTCGGAGGGCGCCGACATCCTGTTTCGGATCGAGGAGCTGGATGAGGACATCCCGGTTTTCACGACCCGGCCGGACACGCTCTTCGGCGCGACGTTCTTTGTGCTGGCCCCTGAGCACCCGCTGGTCGAGCGCATCGGCCACGACGAGGTGAGCGAGTACGCGAAGCGCACCGCTGCTCGCCGTGGCGAGGCCCGTGCCGCCGAGGAGACGAAGACCGGCGTCTTCACGGGGCACTACGCCACGAACGCCGTGAACGGGGAGCGCCTACCGGTCTACGTCGCCGACTACGTGCTGATGGAGTACGGGACCGGCGCGATCATGGCTGTTCCGGGTCACGACGAGCGCGACCGCGAGTTCGCGGAGGCGTTCGACCTTCCGATCCGCGAGGTGATCGACGAGGACGGGGTCCTGGTCGATTCTGGCGAGTTCGCCGGCCTTCCCGCCGAGGAGGCAAAGCGACGGATCGTCCAGTGGCTGGGCGAGCGGGGCAAGGGGAAGCCGGCGGTCAGCTACCGGCTGCGTGACTGGAGCTTCTCGCGCCAGCGCTACTGGGGCTGCCCGATCCCCGTCGTGCACTGCGAGGACTGCGGCATCGTCCCGGTTCCGGAACAGGAGCTGCCGGTGCTGCTGCCGGAGGTAGACGACTACCGCCCGAAAGGCGTCCCGCCGCTGGCCTCCAACGAGGAGTGGGTGAACGTCCCGTGCCCGAAGTGCGGGAAGCCGGCGCGTCGCGAGGCCGACACGATGGACACGTTCGTCGACTCGTCCTGGTACTACCTGCGCTACGTCGATCCGCGAAACGACGAGGCGCCTTTCGACCGCCGCCTGGTCGACTACTGGTGCCCGATCTCGCAGTACATCGGCGGGATCGACCACGCGACCGGGCACCTGCTGTACTCGCGCTTCTTCATCCGGGTGATGAGGGAGATGGGGCTGGTGAGCTTCGGCGAGCCGTTCGCGCGGCTGTTCCACCAGGGATGGCTCCAGATGGGCGGCTCAAAGATGTCAAAGTCGAAGGGGAACGTGGAGGGCCCGGATCCCCTGGTCGACGAGTACGGGGCCGACGCAGTGCGCATGTACATCCTCTTCATGGGCCCGGCCGACCAAGACATGGAGTGGACCGACACCGGGATCGAAGGGATCGTCCGGTTCCTGCGTCGCCTGTGGCGGGTCGTCCACGAGATCGCGGAGCGAGTGCCCAGGGGCGGCGACGTGCCGGACACGCCGCTGGCGCGCAAGGCGCACACGACGGTCGCGAAGGTGAGCGACGACATCGGCCGGCGCTTCCAGTTCCACACTCCGATCGCCGCCGTGATGGAGCTGACGAACGACCTCGTGCGCGAGCCTGAGGACCCCGCCGCTCGTTTCGCCGCCGAGACGGCGGTCTCGCTGATCCAGCCGTATGCGCCGCACCTGGCCGAGGAGCTGTGGGAGCGGCTGGGTCACGCACGTCTGTGGGAGACGCCGTGGCCAGAGGCCGACCCGGCTCTACTGGAGCGGGACACCTTCGAGCTGGTCGTCCAGGTGAACGGCCGTGTGCGCGACCGGATGGAGGTCGCCGCCGACCTGCCGGAAGCGGAACTGGTCGAGCGCGCGAAGTCGTCTCCGCGCGTGCAGGCGCACCTCGACGGCGCGGAGATCCGGCAGACGATCGTCGTGCCCGGAAAGCTCGTCAACATCGTTACGCGTTAGGCTGATTTCACCCTAAAGGGGTAGGCCGCGGCAGCCGATACGGACTTCGGGTCCTAGTACCGGAGGCTTGGTGAGGGTTCTGCTCGTAGATGACGATGCGGCGCTGCGGATGCTGCTTCGGACGACGTTCGAGGTCTTCGACATCGACGTCGACGAGGCGGAGGACGCCGCCGACGCGCGTCGCCTGATCACGGGCTCAGCTCCCGACGTGGTCGTGCTCGACGTTCACATGCCCGGCATGGACGGCCTCGAGTTCTGTCGCAGCCTCAAGACCGAACCGGCAACGGACGGGATCGCGGTGGTCATGCTCAGCGGCTCCGAGGGCGGCACCTCGGCGGCGGCGGAAGAGGCGGGAGCCGACGCGGCAGTCCGCAAGCCCTTCAGCCCGCTCCAGCTGCTGGCGGTTGTCGAGCAGCTCGCAGGCTCTCGCTACGGCATCCCGTTTCGGTCCGTCCGCGCCGACGATCCGCAGGAGCAGCTGCTGCTGTATGCGCGCGACCTGCGCCACGTCCTCGAGATCGAGAAGGGTCAGCGCTCCCTCGTCCAGAGCGCGTACCGGGAGACGGTTATGGCGCTCGCGAGCGCGCTCGAGTCGAAGGACACAGGAACCAGGCAGCACTCGCAGCGGGTGCAGCGCTACGCGATCGAGCTCGCGCGAGCCGTCGACCCGGAGCTGCTCGAGGATCCGAGCACGGAATACGGCTTCCTGCTCCACGACGTTGGCAAGATCGGGATCCCCGACCGAATCCTCCAGAAGCCCGAGCCGCTGACCACGGCCGAGTCGCGGCTGATGAAGACCCATACGGTTCTCGGCGAGCAGGTGCTCTCCGGTGTTGCGTTCTTCCATGGCGAGGGCCTGCGGATCGTCCGCTCGCACCACGAGCGCTGGGACGGCGGCGGGTATCCCGACGGCCTGGCAGGCAGCGGGATTCCGCTCGCGGCGCGCGTCTTCGCCGTCGCCGACGCGCTGGACGCGATCACGAGCGACCGGCCGTACCGTCGGGCACGCCGCTGGGTCGATGCGGGCCGCGAGCTCGTCCGGCAGTCCGGCAAGCAGTTCGACCCGGACGTGGTCGGCGCGTTCGTCGGCAACGAGGCTCGACTTAGCGCGATCCGCGAAGAGCTCGAGTCCTCCTAGGCGCGCTCGAGCAGGCGCTGGTCCGCGTGGCGCCGGTAGGCGCGGTTGCCGAAGAAGGCTGCGAGGCCGAGCAGGATGAAGGGGCTCGCGACGATCAGCGCGTAGGCGGCGATCGCGAGCTCGGCGAGGAGAATTCCGACCGCATCGCCGAGGGCGCGGTCGAGTCGCCCGGGAGTCACGGCTGGCGCTTTCGGCTCGTGGGTCGTCAGGTCGAGATTGACGGTTGCGTACGCGGCCTGCCGGTTGATCTGGACACGCTGGTTTCGAAGCGCCTCGATCTGAGCGAGGAGCTGTCGGCGCTCCGCGCCCCGCGCCTGGGCTGCGCGCCGCTCGAGGTCGCGGATGCGGCGCGTGAGCTCGTCGAGCCCCTGCTGGAGGTCGGAGACCTGTGTGTCCTGCGCCAGGATCCGGCCCATGGCGCTGAACTCGACGATCGCGGCCTGCACGCGCGAGACAGGGATGCGGAGGCGCACCGTCGCGGTGCCGTCCCCGGGCTCGGGCGTGGAGTAGTTGACGGAGAGGACGTACCCGCCGAGGCGGCGCGCCGCGCGGAGCGCCCTCTGGGTCGTGGCCGAAAGTTCGTCGGTGCCGTCGACGAGGAGCGTGAGGCTGGCCCGGTAGTCCTTCGCGCGGCGTTGTGCCGGGATCGGCGCTGTAAGTCGACTCTGCCCTGGGGACGTTCTGACCTGATCGGCGGCTTCACCGACGGGCCTCTCGGTCACATCTTGCGCAGGTGCAGCCTTGAAGGCCCCGGCCTCGTCGCCGGACCGATTCGGCTCGATCGCGGTGTTCAGCCCGACGGCGAGAGCTGCTGCGAGCGAGAGTCCTGCAGCGACCGGCACTGCGAACGACAGGATCCGGCGGGTGGTGAAGCGGCGGGCCGGGGGAGTCGTGGCTGTGACGCCGGCAATACGCTCGCGGAGCCGGTGGGGGGCGGCCGGTGTCTCGGCGCGCAAAGCGGTGGCGAGGTCAGGCGACATGCTGCGTTCCCACTTTCTCTTCGAGCCGGCCGAGCGCGCGTGACAGGCGCGTCGTGCAGGCGGAGGGGCTGATTCCGAGGACGCGTCCCGCATCTGCCGGGTCGAGGTCGAGGATGACGCGCAGAGCGATCACCTCGCGGTCTGCGGCCGAGAGGCTCGCGAGCGCCTGCCGGAGCCAAGGGGAGAGGTTCTGGGCCTCCAGCTCTTGCGTCCGCTCGGCGAGTCTCGAGTAGCGCTCCTCGCGTCCACGGCGACGCTCTTCCGCTCGGAGGTAGTCGAGGGCCGCTGTGCGGGCGATCTGGCAGAGCCAGGTGCGCTCGGAGCCTCTGGCCGGGTCGAATCGGTGCCACAGGCGAACGGCGCGCTCGAAGGTCTCGGCGGTCAGTTCCTCGGCCGCGTGCGGGTCGCGTGTGAGGTACAGGACGTACCGGTAGACGTCGTCCAGGTGCCTCTCGGCGGCATCGGCGAGCGAGCGCGTCACAGGCTTCATACAACTCATATACGCCGTCTCGGGCGAGACCGTCACACCTTTGGCGCATTCCCGTGACGGACACGGCATACGTCTGTGGCGACGATCGACGGCATGCACGACCTCCAGGTCACTCGCACGCGCGCGCTCGTCGGTGCGGCCCTGCTCGTCGCAGCGCTGTTCGTCGCCGGGCGGTTCTTCGTCGGCAGCGGAACCGCGACCGTGGATCGGCCCCCGCCCGAGGCAGGCGAGATCGAGGCGGCGGCGCCGCCTCGCCTCGTCGTCCACGTCGTCGGCGCGGTTCGGCGGCCGGGGCTCTACCGGCTCGTCCACGGCGCTCGAATAGCGGACGCGGTCCGCCGCGCCGGTGGGGCCACTCGGCGAGCCGACCTGACTCTCGTCAACCTTGCGGCTCAGGTCTCTGACGGAAGCCAGGTCGTCGTTCCGCGCCGGGAGGTCGTCGAATCCGCCGCGGCGTCCGAGGCAGGTGAAAGCGGTGTTGGCGGCGCTCCCGGCGGCCCGGTTCATCTGAACACGGCCACGCTCGACGAGCTGGACGCCCTTCCCGGCGTCGGGCCCGTCACGGCGCAGAAGATCCTCGACTACCGGGAGCAGCACGGCGCCTTCAGCTCCGTCGACGACCTCGATGCGATTCCCGGCATCGGGCCGGCCAGGCTGGAGCAGCTGCGCGAGTCGGTGGCGCCATGATCGTCCTCGAGCGGTATGGGCCACACGTGCTCGCGGGCGCGCTCTGCGCGGGCCTGGCGCTCGCAGCGCTCGTTCGGAGCTCATCGAACCTCGTCCTTGCCGTTGCGTTGGCGGGCGCCGTGGTCTCGGTCGCATGCGTCGGTCGCCGCGGGAGGATCGCTGTGTTCGCGCTGGCGCTGGGTGCAGGCGGTTTGTGGTGGGGCAGCATCCGTCTGGACGCTCTGGACCGGAGCCTGCTTGCTCCCCGCGTGGGCGAAGCCGGGCGGGCGATTCTCGAGGTCACAGGGCCGGCGCGCCGGTCGCCCTACAGCATCCGTGTCCCAGCGCGCGCACGGTCCTTCCGTTCGCTCCACCTGCGCGAGTCGGTTCTGCTGGAGCTTCCACCGGGGCGGGCACCGCCGCAGGGCGCTCTCGTCGAGACTGCGGTCGAGCTGCGCGAGCCTCGCGGACCGAGCGACGGCTTCGACGAGCGGGCATTCCTGCGCCGCCGCGGTATCCACGTCGTCGCGCGCGGACGGGAGTGGCGGCTCGTCGGGCGGAGGGGCGGCATCGCCGGCGTCGCGGATCGCGTCCGAGAGCGGCTGGCCGGGTCGATCGCACCCGGGCTCGCGGGAGAACGGCGCGCGGTCCTGGCAGGGCTCGTCCTCGGCGAGGACGAAGGGCTCGGGCAGGAACTGCAGGACGACTTCCGCTCGTCCGGGCTCTACCACCTCCTAGCCGTGTCCGGTCAGAACGTCGCCTTCGTCGCAGGTGGAGTCCTTGTGCTCGCCTGGCTGCTTGGGATCTCCCGCTTCGTCGCGGAGCTCGGCGCACTCGTGGCGATCGGCGCGTACGTCCTCGCCGTCGGCTGGCAGCCGTCGGTCGTTCGGGCCGGGGTCGCAGGCGCGCTCGCGTCACTCGCGTGGCTCGCCGCCCGGCCGCGGGACCGCTGGTATTTCCTCCTGCTCGGAGCCGCGCTTCTCCTCGCGTGGAACCCGTACAGCCTCTACGAGCCCGGTTTCCAACTTTCGTTCGCGGCGGTAGCGGCGATCTTCGTCCTCGTTCCGCGCCTCGAGCGCATCCTCGAGGGGTATCCCATTCCGAAGTGGCTCGGCACGATCGTCGCGGTCTCGGGAGCGTGCGGGGCCGTGACGGCGCCGATTCTGCTCGTCCAGTTCGGCTCGGTTCCCGGCTACTCGATCCTGAGCAACGCGCTGGCCGCGCCGGTCGTGGGCGTCTCGTTCAGCCTTGCGTTGCTCACTGCCCTTCTCGATCAGGTGCTCCCGCCCGCGGCCCTAGCGGCCGGCTGGGTGAACGGCTGGCTGGCGGCCTACGTGGCAACCTGCGCGCGGCTTGTCGGCGGGCTGCCCGGAGCTGACGTCGAGGCGTCCGCCGCGCTCGCGATCGGTGGGATGGCACTCATCGCGGTGGTCGCTTGGGCGCGCCTCCCCCGCTGGAGGCGGCCGGGCCTCGCGCTCTTTGCCGGTCTGGCCCTGCTGGTCGGGGCCGCCTGGCAGATCCGCCCGCAGGAGTCGCGCCCGCCGCCGTCCGGGTTCCGGCTGACCGTTCTGGACGTCGGCCAGGGAGACGCCATCCTGCTCGAGGTCCGGGAAGGAGCGGTACTCGTCGACCAGGGCCCGCCCGAGGGTGAAGTCGACGACCAGCTGCGCAGGCTTGGTGTGCGTCAGCTCGCGCTCGCGGTGCTGACCCACCCGCAGCGTGACCACGTCGGCGGTGCGGCCGAGCTTCTCCGGCATCTCCGCGTTGCCAGAATCCTCGACCCGAGGATTCCCGCAGAGAACCCCGAGCACGACGCCGCGCTCGCGGAGGCCCGCGAGCGCCATGTCCCCGTCCTGACCGCGCGGGCTGGGCTTGGCTTCCGCCTGGGCGCGCTCCGCCTGCGCGTGCTGTGGCCAGCCGGCGACCCGCCCGAACACGAGGATCCGAACCTCTTCGCGACCGTGATCCTCGCCACGTACGGCAGCGTCGACGTGCTGCTCACGGCAGATGCTGAGTCTCCGGTGACACTGCCGCTCAATCCGCCCCCCGTCGAGATCCTCAAGGTCGCCCATCACGGATCGGCCGACGACGGGCTGCCGCGGCTGCTCGCGCTCACCCGACCGGAAGTCGCGGTGATCTCGTGCGGCAAAAACAACGACTACGGGCACCCGACCGCGTCCACGCTGGCCGCGCTGGACGCGGCTCCCAGCCTCGAAGTCTTCCGGACGGATCGACAGGGCGGCATCGTGATCGAGAGCGACGGACGGCGGATCACGACGCGGAAGGGCACGTGACTATGCTTGGCCACGGTGTCCAGCGAGCCGCTCCTGCCGGTCTATCTCCTGGCCGGAAGCGACAGGCCCAAGGTCGTCCGCGCGCTCCGCCGGCTCCGCTCGCGCTTCGGAGACGAGTCGATCGAGCACCTCGCCGCGGACACGTCGGACGGGGCGGAAGCCGTTGCGGCGTGCAACGCGCTCGGCCTCTTTGCGGGGGCCGACGGCGGCCGCCTCGTCATCGTCGAAGGGGTGGAGCGCTGGAAGAAGGCCGACGTCGAGGCGGTAGTCGAGTACCTGGGGGATCCCGTGCCGGGAGCCGTCCTGGCGCTCGTGGCTGAGGAGACCCCGAAGAGCGACGCGCTCGCGAAGGCAGTCGGCGAAGCCGGGAAGGTGCTCGCGTTCGACGCGCCGAAGCCTCGCGATCTCCCGGCGTGGGTTCGGTCACAGTTCGAACGCCTGGGTGCGAATGCCGAGCCGGACGCCGCCCGAGCCCTCGTCGACATCGTGGGCGACGACCTCGTCGCGCTCGCGACCGAAGCAGACAAGATCACGATCTGGGCCGGAGGCAGTCCGATCACGCGGGAGGACGTCGAGAGGCTCGCGGCGCCGGCGCGCGAGGCTGCCGCCTGGGCGATCACGGACGCCTGGGGCGAGCGGGACGCCGCCGCGCTCATGGTCGCAGCCGAGTCAGAGCTTGAACGCCGGGAGCCCTTTGCGATCTCTGTGCGACTCGCGGCCCACGTCACCCTGGTCCGAAGCGTCAAGCTGCTCGCGGCCGAGGGCGTCGGCGCCAGGGACATCGCAAAGCGCGTCAAGGTGCACGAGTTCCGCGTCCGCAAGGCAATCGGCCACGCCGACCGCTACTCCCAGGAGGAGCTGGACGCCGCACTGACGCGTCTGGCTTCGCTGGACGCTGCGCTCAAGGGTGCGAGCCGCCTCTCCAACACGCACGAGCTCACGCGTGCGCTCGTGGAGCTCACCGACCCGGCGAAGGCCCCGGCGTAGGACGAGCTACCGGCTCGAGACGAGGCGGGCGGCCTGCGCCTTCTTGCGCGCAGCCGCGTTGCGGTGGAGCGCTCCGCGCGAGGTTGCGCGGTCGATCCACTGCTGAAGCTCCTTGTGCGTTGACGCGATCCGGTCGGAATCGCCGTCCGCGACCGCGGACTCGAGCCGACGCGTGAGCGTTTTGACGGTCGAGCGGTAGCGGAGGTTCTGAAGGCGCTCCCGAGCGGCCGTACCGACCCGCTTCTTCTGTTGCTTGATGTTCGGCATCGCGCGTAAAAGTGCCCGCAACTGCGGGCCGCGGAATGCTAGCAGCCGTCCGTGCGCCGCAGGAGGCCGCCAAGGCCGCTCGTATCCTGCTCTCGTGGGGAATCGCCGGTGAGCGAGGTCCGTCCAGAGGCGCCGGGGTTCCCGTCCCGGCGGCTCGCCCTGTCGACTGCCGCGTTCTCGGCCGCAACCGGCCTCT
>Ga0126305_10000087_pt1 | contig 38777 bp, 35 predicted proteins | sample Plot26_FD_92536 | JGI IMG/M metagenome (GOLD analysis project Ga0126305, IMG submission 92536) | Serpentine soil microbial communities from UC McLaughlin Reserve, CA, USA - Plot26 | ecosystem: Environmental > Terrestrial > Soil > Grasslands | place: USA: UC McLaughlin Reserve, Lake County... | reverse complement strand
GGTTGGAGCGCCAGGGCGAGCAGTCGCCGGAGAGCTCGATGATCCGCAGCTACCTCGACTGGCTGATCGCGGTGCCGTGGGCGAAGCGCTCCGAGGAGCTGCTCGACCCCGCGCACACCCGCGAGGTGCTCGACGCCGACCACGCCGGCCTCGACGACGTGAAGAAACGGATCACCGAGTTCATCGCCGTCCGCAAGCTGCGCACCGAGCGCCAGATCGAGGACGACAGCCGGGCCAACGGCGCGATCCTGACCCTGGTCGGCCCTCCGGGGACCGGCAAGACCTCGATCGGCGAGTCGATCGCCCGCGCGCTGGGCCGGGAGTTCGTCCGCATCAGCCTCGGCGGCATCCGCGACGAGGCGGAGATCCGCGGCCACCGCCGCACCTACATCGGCGCGATGCCGGGACGGATCATCCGCGCCCTGCGCGACGCCAAGACGATGAACCCGGTGATCCTCCTCGACGAGGTCGACAAGGTCGGCGCCGACTGGCGTGGCGACCCCTCCGCGGCCCTGCTCGAGGTCCTCGACCCGGCCCAGAACGACACCTTCCGCGACCACTACCTCGACGTCGAGGTCGACCTCTCCGAGGTCGTCTTCATCGCTACCGCGAACCTCGTGGACACGATCCCGGCGCCGCTGCTGGACCGGATGGAGATCATCGCCTTCGACGGCTACACGACCGAGGAGAAGCTGGCGATCGCGCGCGGCTACCTGCTGCCGCGACAGCTGAAGCGGAACGGATTGCGGCCGGAGGAGGTCGAGGTCGCAGACGAGGTCCTGCGTTCGGTAATCGCCGAGTACACCCGCGAGGCGGGAGTGCGCCGGCTCGAGCGGGAGATCGGCAAGGTCGTTCGCGCAGCGGCGACGAAGATCGCCGCCGGCGAGGCTGATGGGAAGATCGCGATCGACGCCGAGGCGCTGCGCGAGGCCCTCGGTCGGCAGAAGTTCTTCCAGGAGTCGGTCGAGCGGACCGCGATTCCGGGCGTCTCCACCGGCCTGGCAGTGACCGGAGCCGGCGGCGACATCCTCTTCATCGAGGCGACCGCGATGGACGGCGACAAGGGCCTGGTCCTGACCGGGCAGTTGGGCGACGTGATGAAGGAGTCGGCGCGGATCGCCCTCTCCTACGTGCGGGCGCACCGGGAGGAGCTCGGCATCGACGCCGAGCGCTTCCAGCGCGAGTTCCACCTCCACGTCCCCGCCGGGGCGATCCCCAAGGACGGCCCCAGCGCCGGCACGGCGATGACCACGGCACTGGTCAGCCTGCTGACCGGGCGGCCGGTCAAGCACACGGTCGGGATGACCGGCGAGGTCACCCTGCAGGGCCGGGTGCTGCCGATCGGCGGCCTCAAGCAGAAGGTGTTGGCGGCCCACGCCGCCGGGCTGACCGAGGTGATCCTGCCCGAGCGCAACCGCGGCGACCTCGACGAGGTGCCGGAGGAGGTCCGCGACCAGATGGCCTTCCACCCGGTGATGAGCATCGACGAGGTGCTGGCGTTGGCGCTGGAGCCGGCGGAGAAGGGCCACGAGGCGATGGCGGCATAGGGAGCCGACGTGACCCCCCGCTGCCGCAACTGCTCCCCGGTGCCGCCCGAGATGAGGGCGGCCGCCGGCCTGCTCGAGCGCCGCTGGACGATGGCGACGATCTACGCCTGCTCCAGCGGCGCCGCCCGCTTCAACGAGTTCCGCCAGTCCCTCCCCGGCGTCTCCCCCACCACCCTCTCCGAGCGCCTCGAACAGCTGGAGTCGGCGGGGATCGTCGAGCGCCACCTCGTCCCGGGTCGCCCCCCGCACACCGAGTACGTGCTGACCCCGCGGGGCGAGCAGCTAGCCCGGGCTGTCGCCGGGCTGCTCCAGCACTGACTCGGCCGGCCTCTCGCGGGAGGGGGCGGGGGTGTCCCTTCTCGGCGCAGCCCGGCGGAGATCGTTCTTCCGGCTGTCGCCCCGGTCGCCGCCTCCCCGCCTCGTGCTAAGTGCCGTGAAGGGACACCCCCGCCCCCTCCTCGACACGCGCTGAAGTTCCGTGGTTCCTTAGTCGTGTATATCCGGACTAAGGAACCACGGGACTGGGAGCGTCAGTCAAAGCTCATTGAAGGTGGAGGGTAGATTCTCCCGATGCTCTACTTCAGCCACCCGGCCTGCCTGGAGCACGATCCCGGACAGGGGCTGCCGGGGCATCCGGAGCGGCCGGAGCGGCTGCGGGCGATCGAAGGCGCGCTGGCGGCGCGGGATTGGTTGGGCTGGGAGCGGCGCGAGGCGCCGGCGGCGAGTGAGGAGGAGTTGCAACTCGTCCATCCGGCCGAGCACGTCGCGCGGATTCGGGAGCTCTGTCGCTCCGGCGGCGGCGCGATCGACCTGGACACTGTCGCCGGCGAGGCCTCCTGGGAGGCGGCGCTGCGCTCGGCGGGAGCCGCCTGCGCGATGACGCGGGCGCTGCTCGCCGGCGAGGCCCAGGTCGGCTTTGCCGCAGGCCGACCGCCCGGCCACCACGCCGAGCCCTCGCGGGCGATGGGCTTCTGCCTCTTCGACAACATCGCGGTTGCGGCGGCGCTGGCGATCGCCGAGCTCGGAGTCGAACGGGTCTTCATCCTCGACTGGGACGTCCACCACGGCAACGGCACCGCCGAGATCTTCCGCGAGCGCGACGACGTCCTCTTCGCCAGCATCCACCAGGGCGGGATCTTCCCGGGCACCGGCGCCCGCGAGGACACCGGCACGGGCCCCGGCGAGGGCTACACGATCAACCTCCCGGTCCCCGGTGGCAGCGAGGAAGGCCTCTGGATCTCCCTGCTCGAAGAGGAGGTGCTGCCGGCCGCCTCCCGCTTCGAGCCGCAGCTGGTGCTGGTCTCGGCCGGGTTCGACGCGCACCGGGATGACCCGTTGGCGGAGTGCCGCCTGGATGCCGGCTCCTTCGGCCGGATGGGGGAGATCGTCCTCGCCGCCGCTGCGGACTGGGGAGCCCCGGTCGGAGCGGTCCTCGAGGGCGGCTACGCACTCGACGCCCTTGCCGAATCGGTCGTCGCGACGATGTCCGCGCTGGGCGGGGAGGAATAGTGGCCGGCCTGAAGCAGGTCGAGATCGAGGCGAAACCCCTGGACCTGTTCCGGCCGCTGATCCCAGACCGCTTCGAGGAGATCGAAAAGACCGCGGCCGGGGCCCGCGAGACCTTTGCCGGGCGGCGGATCTGGCACGTCAACTCGACCGCCCAGGGCGGCGGCGTCGCCGAGATGCTGCGGGCGCTCCTGCCCTACGCCCGCGGCGCCGGCGTCGACACCCGTTGGGTGGTGCTGCCGGAGTCCGACGGCTTCTTCGCCGTCACCAAGCGGATCCACAACCGCCTGCACGGGCACGCGGGCGATGGCGGCGCGCTCGACGAGGGCGCGCGGCAGAGTTACGAGCGCGCGCTTGACTCGTGCGCCGGAGAGCTGGGCAACCTGGTCGAACCGGGCGACGTCATCTACCTGCACGACCCCCAGACGGTCGGTCTGGTGCCGGCGATGCGCAGGACCGGCGCGGCCGTGGTCTGGCGCTGCCACATCGGCGTCGACCGGCCGAACGACCTCGCCCGCGAGGCCTGGGACTTCCTCCGCGGCTACGTCGAGGCCGCCGACGCCTACATCTTCTCCCGTCGCCAGTACCTCTGGGACGGCCTCGACCAGAGCCGCGCCTGGTTCATGCCGCCGGTGATCGACCCCTTCTCGCCCAAGAACGAGGGCCTCGACGCAGCCCGGATCCGGGAGACGCTGGCGCAGGTCGAGGCGGAGGCGACGATCGTGCAAGACGGCCGCGTCCCCGCCGAGGCCACCGTCGTCACCCAGGTCTCCCGCTGGGACCGCCTCAAGGACCCACGCGGGCTGCTCGAAGTCTTCGAGCGCCACCTCGACCTCCCGTCGGCCCACCTCGTCCTCGCCGGCCCCGAAACCGAGGGCGTCAGCGACGACCCCGAGGGTGCGGCGGTCTATGAGGAGGTGGCCGAGCACTGGCGCGGGATGAGCGCCGCCTGCCGCGCCCGTTCTCACCTCGTCAGCCTGCCGATGGACGACCTGCGCCGCAACGCGACGATGGTCAACGCACTCCAGCGCCGCTCCCACGTGATCGTCCAGAAGAGCCTCGCCGAGGGCTTCGGGCTGACGGTGGCAGAGGCGATGTGGAAGGCACGGCCGGTGGTCGCCAGCCGGGTCGGGGGAATCCAGGACCAGGTTGTCGACGGCGAGACGGGGATCCTGGTCGAAGACCCTCGGGACCTGCCGGGTTTCGCCCGGGCAATCGAAGAGGTGCTCGGGGACCGCGGACGCTGTGTGGAGATGGGCGAGGCGGGACGCGAGCGGGTCCGCGACAACTTCCTCGCCGTCGACCGCTTGCGCGAATACGTCGCCCTACTGGCGAGCCTCCTGGGCGATCGCGGCTAGCTGAGCGTCTTCTTCAGCCGCAGGCTGAGGGCGAGGCTGTTCGGCAAACCCTTGGCGGGGACGAAGGTGACGACCAGCTTCAACCGCACGCTGCCCTTGCGCTCGAGGAGGCGTCGCGCGTTCGGCTTTGGGAGAACCCGCAGTACGACCTTGCCGGCCGCCTCCGCCCGGCGCTGCGGGGCGATCGCCCCGCCGACGGCAAGCGTCCCGGGGCCAGGCACCTCGACGGTGACAGCCGCGGTGCCACGCTTGCGGTTGAGCCGAACCCCGGCAATCCGGAAGGCAGTGCCGGAAGGCGTCGCTTGACCCCCAGAGCTCGCACCGCCACTGGAGGCGCTCGAGCCACCGGAGCCGGAGCCGGTCCCCGTGCCCGACGGCACCGGTGGTGGTGGTGGCGGCGGAGGCGGTGGCACCGGTTTGGGGACGCTGTTGACCTGGATCACGTCGCCGTTGCCTGCGAAGCGCCGCCAGCTCATCGAGAGGGTCCCGTCCTCGCCCCAGGCAAGCGACGGGTCGCCGGCGCTGCGGCCGGCCGCCGAGAGGGTCGTGGTCGCTCCCGCCGCCCCGGCGGCATCGATGTCGCGCCGCTGCACCAACCAGTTGCTGCCGTCGTGGCGGGTCCAGAGCACACTGGCGACCCCGCCCGGCGAGACCGCAACCTGCGGGTCGGCGGCGTCGCGCCCGGTAGCTGAAAGAGTGAGGCCGAGGACGGAATTGCCGCTGCCGTCGAGTCGACGCGCCTGGACGACGAAGTTGCTGCCGTCGAAGCGGCTCCAGACGATCGTCGCCGCCCCGCCGGGACCGACCGCCAGCTGCGGCGCGGCGGCGTTGCGGCCGGCGGCTGAGTGGTTCGTCGTCGTCGCCGCCGGTTCGCCCGCCGGGGAGATCCGGCGGCCCTGGATCACCCAGTTGGACCCGTCGAAGCGGTTCCACGCTGCAGTCACCGTGCCGTCCGCGGCGACGTCGACGCGGGGTTCGACCGCGCTCTGGCCCAGCGCCGAGAGATCGGTGGGCGCCGGCTCCAGGGCCCCGGCGGGATCGACCCGCCGCTCCTGGACGATCGAATCTTCGCCGTCGTAGCGGCTCCAGACGGCCGTCGCGGTGCCGTCCCCCGCCACCGCCACCTGTGGTTCGACCGCGTCCCCGCCGGGCTCGGAGAGACGCTGCGAAGCCGCTTCGGAGGTTCCATCGGCAGCGATGCGCCGAACCTGGGCGAGATAGTGGAAGCCGTCCCGCCGCTGCCAGACGACCGTCGCTTCCCCGCTGGGGGCAATGTCGACCTGCGGCGCCACCGCGTCCTGCCCCGATCCCGAGAGAGTCCTCGTCGCTTCCTCGGGCGCCCCGCCCGGGGAGATGCGCCGCTCCTGGATGCGGAAGTTGGCGCCATCCCAGCGCGCCCAGGTGACCACCGCGGTGCCGTCGGGCGCCACCGCGACCTGCGGCGCCAGCGCATCGCCCCCGGCAGCTGCCAGCTGCTGCACGGGCTCGCGGTCGCCATCCGCGTGGACCCGCCTCGCGAAGACGCTGAACTCAGCGCCGGCCCGGGCGCTCCAGACGAAGGTCGAGGTACCGTCCGGGGCGACGTCGACGTCGGCGCCGGTGACCATCTCCGCCGCGGTCGAGAGGTCCTCGGGCCGGGCCGGGTCATCGGCGGCTGCCGGTGGCGGCGGCACCTTGGTCAGGTTCGGCAACGCGACCGGCCCGCCGCGGAAGAGGCTGCCCTGGATCGCTTCGCGGAAACGCTGCTGCGCCGGCGCCGAGCTCTCGATCGGCCAGTCGAAGCGCCCGCCGCCCTGCTCGACCGGCCAGTTGAACCAGAGGTAAGCCTTGATCTCCGGGTGGAGCGGCAGGTAGTTCGTCAGCATTTCCTGGATCCAGTTCGCCTTGTTGCCGCCGAGCTCGCTGGATGCGCTCTCGACGATCGCGACCGGCTTCGTCGGCGCCACTTCGCGGACGATTTTCAGGGTCGGCGAGAGCGTCTGCGTCGGCGTGATCCACCGGTCCGGCTGAATTAAGTTGAGACCCCAGTTGTAGGAGTCGATCGCGGTCCAGTCGACGTAGGCGTCCCCAGGGTAATAAGGGGAGGGATCGGATTCGGTGTCGGACCAGACGCTGTTGACGAGCCAGGTCCAGGTGACGTTGCTCGCCCCCTGACCGACGACGAGGTCATGGAAGCGCCGCCAGGCCGGAACGAAGTCCGCGCTGCGGCCCCACGTGTACCAGGCGCCGTTCATCTCCCACCAGGGGGCGAGGAGGAACGGGTGCCCCCAGGCTTTCGCATCCTGCGCCCACTTTTTGATCGCCGCGTCCTGATTGCCGGCGGCGACGTCGGCCAGTGACACTTCCCCCGGCAGCCCCATCGTCACCAGGGGGATGTCCCCCCGAGCGCTGGTCGCATCCATCTCGCCTTTGTCCCAAGTGACCCATTGCTGATTCTGGTTCAGGATCGCGACCTTCTTGCCGGCGTGGCGCTCGAAGAGGTTCCAGGCTTCGGCGTTGTTGGGGGCGTGGCCGGTCCCGCCGTAGGTTTCGCCGCTGACAAGCGCCCCGAAGTAGGTAGCTGCAGATGCCGTGCCCGGCGCGATCAGGAGCGCGACCGCAAGCAGGCAGCCGAGCACGATGCGGACAAAACCCCCCTGGACCATTGTTCGATGCTGGCGAAGAGCGAGCATTTAGTCAAGCCCCCCGCCGATCTGCGGCGTCAGGGGGCTTTTTCCGGTGCCCCGGCGTTGGCGCCGGAGGCTCCCGCGCCATTGTCGCCGCTCCCCTTCGCCTGGCTGTCGGCCTGCGGCTGCGGCGCCTGTGGAGTTTCAGGCGCCGCCGCGGGAGGGTTTTCGGGGGCTTCCTTCGGCGGTTCGGCCGGGGGGGCCGGGCTGACGGGACGGGTGGGCTTGGGCGTCGCTTCCGGCTGACTTTCGCTCGGTTCGACCGTTTCCGGCTTCATTTCCTCCGCCGTTTCCTTGCCGCCGCCGGCAGCCTCGGGCTGCTGCTTTTCATGCCCCTGCCCGCCGGCGTGCTCGCCGGGAGTCACCGGCGCCTGCAGACCGCCGTGAGCTTTTCCGTGGCCCTTGCCGTGCCCGTTGGCGTGAGCGGATCCGCTGGCCGGCCCCATCGCCGGGGCAGCCCCATGAGCCTTGGACTTGGCAGCGCCGCCATTCGCCGCCTTGCCCTGGCCGCCATTGCCATCGGTGCCGCGGGAGGAGCCCTGGTCCGCCGAGCCCTTGCTGTGGGAGCCGGCGGCGCTGGGAGCGGTCTTCGCCGGCGTCGAGTCAGGCTCGCCGGGGAGACCGAGGTGAATCACGCCGGTGCGGTCGGCGGCGCCGACACCCACCGCCGCGACCACCGCCACGGTCGCAACGCCTTTGGCGGCGGCGGAGGTGGCGATCGTTTTCGCGGCGCCGCCCCCCAGGGTTGCGGCAAGGCCGCCGCCGGTGGCAGCACCCGAGCCGCCGATCATGCCCTGCAGCATCCCGGCGGCGGCGATCGCCGGCAGCGGCGAGAGCGCGGCCAGATCCTGCCGGCGACCGTTGATTTCGTCCCGGAAGCCGCGGCAGTGGGCGCAGGAGCGCAGGTGGGCGCGAACGTCACGGCGGCGGGTAACCCGGCCGTCGCCGTCGGAGAGGGCTTTGGTGACGGCGTCGCAGCTCATCTCACGCCCTTCCTCCATCTGCCGCAGGCTCAGCCGCGCCTCGTAGAGCGTCTGCCGCGCCACCGCGCCCGAAGTCTCGAGCGCGGTGCCGATCTCCTCGAAGTCCAGCCCCGCCAGCTCCCGCATCACCAGCACCTCGCGCTGGCGCTCGGGCAGTTCCCGCATGTCGGCGACCAGGCGGCGCAGCCGCTCCCGCACCGCCGCGTCCTCGGCCAGCCCGTAGCCCGGCGCGGCGTGCTCGACGTCGAGCGGGCGCGTCTCCCGGCGTCGCCGCAGCAGGTCGATCGACTCGTTGTGGGCGATCCGGTAGAGCCACGGCTTCAGGTCGATGTTGCGCTCCTCCCCAGGCAGCGCCCGCAGCACCTTCGTCATCGTGTTCTGCAGGGCGTCCTGGGCGTCCTCGGGATTGCCGACGATCGCCAGGCAGAAGCGATAGAGGCTCTGGTGGTAGCGACGGAAGATCGCCGCGAAGGCGTGCTCGTCTCCCCCAACCGCGCGACGGGTCAACCGCTCGTCGGAGAGCAGGCGACTGAAGCCCGCGGGGGCTGCTGCTTCGCTGCTCATAGATCGATTTTCCCATCGCGGGCCATCCGATCAAGGGTAGGGGTATGACGACTCTCCCTAAACGGATCGCCAGCACAACCTGTCAGTGCATTTCTCGAAAGCTTCTTGATCAAGGGCCTGACGAATCGGTCAACTACCCGTTTTGTTGAAGAAATCAATCCAATGCGGCCCTTTTTGGCCGCGGCTAAATGGGAGGGATTCGCAAATGGTCGGTGCCCTGATCGGTCTTCTGATCATCGTCGCGATCGTGCTGGTGTTGCTGAAGGTCGCGGTCGCCGGAGGGATCCTCGGCTTGATCGCGCTGATCCTCCTCATCCTGCTGCTCCTTGGCCGGATCTAAATTCGTGCAGTGGGTAAGTTGAGGCCATGCCGCAGCTCGTCCTAGGACCCCTCCTCCGCTACGTCTCCGACACCGAGGCCACCGTCTGGGTCGAGACCAGCGACGCCTGCGAGGTAGAGGTCCTCGGCCACCGCGAGCCGACCTTCCGCGTCGAGGGCCACCACTACGCGCTGGTCAGCATCGAGGGGCTGGAGCCGGCTACCCGCTACGAGTACGAGGTGAAGCTGGACGGCGAGGTCCACTGGCCGCTGGCCGACTCCGAGCTGCCGCCGAGCGCGATCCGCACGATCGACGCTGACAAGGAGCTCGACATCTGCTTCGGCTCCTGCCGCGTCGCCGTCCCCCACGAGGCGCCCTTCACCGAACCCAAAGACGAGACCGAAGCGGGCCACGAGGTCGACGCCCTCGCGGTCCTCGCCAAGCAGATGGCCGAGGGCGCCCGCGACGACTGGCCCGAGCAGCTCTTCCTGCTCGGCGACCAGGTCTACGTCGACGAGGGCTCGCCGAAGACGCGGAAAAAGATCAAGGAAAGGCGCGGCACCGACACCCCGCCCTTCGATGAGGTCACCGACTTCGAGGAGTACACCTGGCTCTACTGCGAGAGCTGGGAGGAGCCGCTGATCCGCTGGCTCTTCGCCAACGTCTCGGTCTCGATGCTCTGGGACGACCACGACATGAGCGACGACTGGAACATCTCCCGCGGCTGGCTGCTGGAGATGCAGCAGAAGTCGTGGTGGCACCGGCGCGTGGTCGGCTGCGTCGCCAGCTACTGGATCTACCAGCACATCGGCAACCTCTCCCCGCGCGAGCTGCGCGAGAACGAGATCTATCAGCAGGTTCGCGGCAACCAGACCGGCGAGGAGGTCCTCTTCGCCTGGGCGCACCGGATCCAGTCGACCGGCGACGGCACCCGCTGGAGCTTCTGCCGCGACTTCGGCCGCACCCGCGCGGTCTTCATCGACGCCCGAGCGGCGCGGGTGCTGGAGGACGGCCGGCGCTCGATCGTGGACGACGAAGAGTGGGAATGGATCGTCGAACACAGCGAAGGCGACTTCGACCACCTGCTGATCTGCACCACCATCCCCTGGCTCCTCTCGCCCGCCTTCGACCGGATCGAGGCCTGGAACGAGCAGCTGGTCGAGGGCAGCGCCTGGGGCAAGCCGGTCGCCTGGGTGAGCGAGAAGCTGCGGCGCGAAGTCGACTTCGACCACTGGCCCGCCTTCGGCGAGTCCTTCGCCAAGCTGCGCGACCTCCTCCACGAGGTCGCCAGCGGCCAGCGCGGCAAAACGCCGGCCTCGGTAGTCGTCCTCTCCGGCGACGTCCACCACGCCTACCTCGCCGAGGTCGCCTACCCGCGCTCGGCCAACGGCGGCTCGGACGAGCGGGCGCCGGTCTACCAGGCGGTCTGCTCCCCCTACCGCAACCCGCTCGACGAAAAAGAGCGCCGCGTCGTCCGCATCGGCTTCGGCAAGCCGCTGACCGCCTTCGCGCGCCTGCTCGCCCGCGCCGCCGGGACGCCGGACCCGGGGATCCGCTGGCGCACCCTCAACGGTCCCCACTTCGACAACCAGGTGGCGACGCTGGAAATCGATGGCCGCAGCGCCCTGATGCGACTCGACAAGACCGTGCCCGGGGAAGATGGCAAGGAGGCGCTCGAAGAAAGCTTCTCCCGCCGCCTCGCCTGACCCGAACGCATTTGTCCCCGCATACCGGGGACAACTGCGTTCGGCCTGCTTTTCGCATAGTCAATACTGGGTAGAGGTGGCAGATGCGGATCTACCTGGCGCTGCTCCTCTTGGTTCTCAGCGGCGCCGTGGCGACGGGGGCGGAGGCGGCGGACCTCTACGGCGGCGACGTCGCCTGCGCCGAGCAGCCCGCCAACGGCAACGTCCGCCTCTGCGGCGGCCAGACCACGACCTGGGACGGGGTGACCCAGATCGACGTCAACGTTGTCCTGCCGCCGCAGCCGAGCAGCGGCGATGACGGCCCCTACCCCCTGATCGGGGTCTTCCACGGCTGGGGCGGCAGCAAGATCGGGCTCGGGGACGCCCGCGTCCAGGACTGGGCACAGCGCGGCTACGCCGTCTTCAGCATCAGCGACCGCGGCTGGGGAGACTCCTGCGGCGGCATGGACCCCGACCGCCTGCTCGAACCCGCGGCCTGCGCCGCCGGCTACAACCACCTGCTCGACAGCCGCTACGAGGTTCGCGACGCGCAGTATCTGATCTCCGTCCTCGCCGACGAAGGCGTCGCGATCCCGGACAAGATCGGCGCCACCGGCGTCTCCTACGGCGGCGGCATGTCGCTGGCGCTGGCGGCGCTCCGCAATCGGACGATGCTGCCCGATGGCTCGCTGGTGCCGTGGAAAAGCCCGGCCGGGACGCCGATGGAACTTGCCGCCGCGGTCCCGCAGTGGCCGTGGAGCGACCTCGCCTACTCGCTGATGCCGAACGGCAGCACCCTCGACTACCGCGCCGACAACCCCTACCGCGACCCCGCGGGCGACGCGCCGATCGGAGTCGAGAAGGCCTCCTACGTGACCGGCCTCTACGGCCTCGGCCTCGCCTCCAGCAACTACGCGCCGCCGGGAACCGACCCCGGCGCCGACCTGACCGGCTGGTACACGCTGATCAACGCCGGCGAGCCCTACGACTCGAACCCTCTGGCGAATTCGATCATCGAGGAGATCACCACCCACCACTCCTCCTACTACGTAGACCACAGCCAGCCGCCCGCACCGCTGCTGATCCAGAGCGGCTGGAACGACGACCTCTTCCCAGTCGACGAGGCGATCCGCTTCTACAACCGCACCCGGGCCCAGTACCCGAGCGATCCGATCTCGCTCTTCCTGATGGACGACGGCCACGCCCGCAGCCAGAACAAGGCGGCCGACGAGACGCTCTTCCTGCAGCGCTTGAACGCCTGGTTCGACCACTACCTGAAGGGGGTCGGGGGCGCCCCGAGCTCCAGCGCCGAGGCGCTGACGACGACCTGCCCGGCCGCGAGCGCCTCCGAAGGCCCATATAAAGCGAGCGATTGGCTGTCGCTTTCACCGGGGGAGATCCGCTTCGGCAACGCTGCCGGCCAGACGGTTCTCCCCGGCGCTGGCGACCCCAGCATCGGCGCCACCTTCGACCCGATCGCCGGCAAAGACCCCTGCGCCACCGCCTCGGGCGCCGACCAGGCCGGGGCCGCCAACTACCGCCTCACCGTCCCGGCACCCGGCTTCACCCTGCTCGGCTCGCCGACCGTGATCGTCGACCTTGCCACCACCGGCACCGACTCGGCGCTGGCCGCCCGCCTGCTCGACGTCCTCCCCGACGGCAAAGAGCGCCTCGTCGCCCGCGGGCTGCTGCGACCGGGACCCGGCGGGGACGACATCGTCTTCCAGCTCCACCCCCAGGGCTACCGCTTCGCCGGCGGCGACACCGTCAAGCTCGAGCTCCTCCCCTCCGACGCCCCCTACTCGCGGCCCTCGAACCTGCAGGCCCCGATCACGGTCACGGACCTCGAGCTGCGGCTGCCCGTGCTCGAGCAGCCGGGCGAGCTCGGCGGCCTCGTCCAGACCCCCGCGGCCCCCGGGCGCGCAGCCGCGCCGCCCGTCGCCGGGTCGGGTACGCACAACGGAGCGGCGGGCCTGGCCGGTCGCCTGCTCGCCGGCCATCGGGTCGCCCGCGTCCCGCTCCGCTGCGCCGGCGGTCCCTGCACGGGTCAGCTTCTGCTCCGCTCCGGCAAGCGTATCCTCGCCCGCGACTCCTACTCGATGCGCGACGGCGCCAAGGAAGGCATCCCGATCGCGCTCTCCAAGCGCGGCCGCAAGCTCGTCGCCTCAAAGCGCCGAGCCGGCAAGCGCTCGCTGAAGATTCGCCTCGTGCTGGCCGACGCCGGCCGCCCGGCGCCGCTCGCCCTGAAGCGCCCTCTCCGCCTTCGCTGACCACGGCAATGCGGTCCCGTGGTTCCTTAGTCGGCTATCTCCGGACTAAAGAACCACAACTTCAGGCACCTGGTCTGGCGTCCGTTCCGTGGTTCCTTAGTCGTCTTACACACGACTAAGGAACCACGGAACCCAGAGGCTCTTCGTTTTTTAAACGTTCCAGGGGCCTCGGGGCCTTCTGGACGGCCTCGCCGCCTGACTTCGTACAGACTTGATTGCATTCAATATTTGGTTATATTTGCTTGTATGCACTCAATTGAACTCTCCGATGGCACCTACCGACGACTCCTCGAGCTGGTGAACTCGTTTGAGGATCGCCCCGAGGACGTGATCCTGCGGTTGCTTGATCGATCTGCGGGTTCTTCCCCACGCATGGAGTCGAAGCTCGCTTCCCCGACCAACCGCCGTGCTGCGCCCGGTTCGGTCCTCCCTGTTGAGGATTACTGGATTCCGATCCTTCAGGTTCTGGTGACGGCCGGAGGCAACGCTCCTTCCAATGATGTAATCGACGCCCTTGAGGATCGGATGAGCGGCGTTCTCGAAGATCGAGACCGGGAACGTCTCAAATCCGGGGAAATCCGCTGGCGGAACCGGGCTCGGTTCGCAAGGCTGCGGATGAAGGAACGAGGCCTCATCAGCGACATTTCGCGCCGCGGCGTCTGGGCCATCACCCGCAGTGGCCGGGAGTACCTGGCCGAGTGGGAAGAGACCCGCTCGGAGTAGTCATGCTGCGCGCTTCGGAAATTTCGGCAGCCACGGAGTTTGAACTCGAGCACATGCGAGAAGACCTCCGCGATCGTCGATCGGACCGGTACCGCAGAAATCTCGCAGTGGCCGCGATCGCCCTCACCCAGGTACTAGGTGCCTCGATGTCCGCAGCAGGACTTGCTCGCTTGCTCGGATGGCTGTAATTACCGGTTACCTACCCACCGGCAGCTGCGCTTCCTGCCGTCGCTCCCACCAACCCCAGACCGCCATCACCGCACCGGCGTAGACCCAGCCGAGGGCGACGTCGAAGAAGTAATGCTCGCCGGTCGCCATCAGGGTCAGGCCCATCAGCAGCGGATAGAGGAGGAGCAACGGCCGCAGCCAGCGGCGGCGCACCCGGCTCCAGAGGAAGAGCGCGACGAGGGTGACGAAGGCGGTGTGGAGCGAGGGCACGGCGGCGACGAGGTTGCTGGACGCCTGGCCCTTGGAGAAGAGCGAGGCGGTGCCGACGCTGAGGACTTCCCAGCCCTTGCCGGTGCTGCGGTGGACTTCGCCGATCAGCCCCATTTCGCCGGCCAGCCAGGGCGGCGCGGCGGGGAAGACGATGTAGGTGGCGAGGCCGGAGAGCGCCAGCGTCACCAGCCTGCGGGTGAAGCGCTTGAAGGCGAGCCGGTCGCGCGCCCAGAGATACCCCGCCACGGCGAAGGGGACGATGAAGTAGGAGGTGTAGGTAAGGGTGAAGATGACGTCCCACCAGTGGACGACGCCGGTGTCGTAGAGCCGATCCTGCAGCCACTCGGTCGGGGTTTCGCCGAAGAAGAGGAAGCTGTCGAAGTCGACCATCACGTGGTAGTGGACGCCGATCCCGAATGAGTCCGCCGCCCCCCGCGTCAGGTCGTAGATCCAGAGCACGGCGACGATCGGCAGCCAGTCCAGCACCAGCTGCAGGATTTCCCGCGGCGGCCGCCCGATCGAGGCGCAGGCAAGAGCACCGCAGGTCCAGAGGATGACCAGCTCGCGCTGGACCGGAATCCCGTAGGCCGCCGTCCAGAGGACGAGGCCGACGAAGTAGAGCCCGAACGCATACGGGCGCAGGGCCGCCCAGGACGCAAAACGAAACTCCGCCGCCTGCTCGGCTCTGGTCTCCGCAAATTCACCCGTTGACATCAGCCACATGCTATGCGGCCTCATCTCGCCTATCCGCTCATCGCCGATCCCGGGTGTCCCCGAGACCGGCGGCCGATGGGATGCGGTGCGGGGCTAACTCAAGCCGCGCGCGTCGTACGGGTCGCCCGCGTTTCCGCCGCTGGGTCGCTGGCGGCATAGGCGCCGACGCCGAGCACGCCGAGAATCACGTGGAGGATGTTGTCCTCGGTGTTGACCGGGATGAAGCCGAGGATCGACTCGTGGCTGCCGATGATGAAGCCCCAGATCGCGACGATGATGTAGACGACGCCGAAGACCAGCGCGTAGGTGCGCGAGGCCCGGGGGCCGGAGGCGAAGGCGAGAAGGCCGACGACACCACTGGCGATGTGGACGAGGTTGTGCCAGGCGTTGACGTCGAGGATGCCGAGGACGGCGTCGACGTTGCCGGGGCTGCCGAAGGAGGCGCTGTAGAAGAAGCCGATGATGCCGGCGACCAACAGCACTCCGCCGATCAGGACGGCGTAGAGGCTGGCTGGCGTGTAATCGTTATCGCGATAGCTGGTGTCGGCCATTGCAACTCCCTTCGGAATCTTGGACGAGGCTCGTTGATTTGTTACCCCGCCGCGTTCGCATCAATCATCCGGGTTGCGGTAGGCGTGGGCGCGGCCTTCCTGGCTCGCTTCATAAGCCGGGCCGCGCGCCTTGTTGAGCAAGCCGACCAACTCGAGGCCGCCACCGGTGTTGGTGGGATCGAAGCCGAGCCGCTCCGTCTGCCCGGACGGCAGCCGGCGTTCGAGCGTCAAGCGGCCGAACGGCTGCCAGTCACCGGTCACCCCGGCGATCCGGAGCTCGAACGCCATGCCGATGGGATCTGCCCTGCTCAGGTCCTCGAGCTTCGGCCCTGGCCGTGACCCCAAGGCACGGGCGCCGAACAACACCGTCTTCCCTCGCAACCGGTAGGGCAACACCGTCGAATAAGGCAGGTCGTGAAAGCCGCGGCTAGGGAGCAAGGTATGGCGCCCGCCGGGGGGCAGGGCGGAGCTGACGAGAAGGAAGTCCTGATGGCGGCCAGGGCCGTGGGCATCCGCTGCTCTGATCGCGAGCCCGCAGGGGTCTGGCAACCACTCCGGCAATCCGAGGGCGCGGGAGAGGCGAACCAGGACCTCGCGATCACGTTCAAGGCCGGGGACCTTTGGGGCACTCCCTCCGGCGGGGACCACCTGGCCGGTGAAGCCGACGCCGAACGGGTGAAAAGAGCGCTTCCCGCGCAGTCGGGAAAGGGTGCGGTAAAGGGCTTTCACAGCTGCCCGCTACCCGCAGACGGAGAAGCCCAAAGACGCTCCTACTTGAACTCGAAGCTGGTCAGTTCCTGTCCGTAGATTGGGCTGACCACGAGCTTGTCGAGGTCAATCGAATCGGCGACGAAGGTGCCGAGGGTGAGGTTGCCGAAGGGCACCCACGGGGCTTCGCGCATGACGGTGCGGTCGAGTTCCGCGTAGCCGCGTTCCTGCTCGGGCCCGAGCTGCCGGCGGCCGAGCTCGCGCGTTTTCGCGTTCACCTCGGGGTCGTCGAAGTGGGCCCAGTTGGTGTTGCCGTTCGGGAGGATGCTTTCGCCCGTCAGCTGCGGCGCGAAGTAATCGTTGGGGTGCGGGTAGTCGAGCAGCCAGTTGGCGAAGCCGGTGTCGAGGTCCGGCGTGCTCGAGTTGCCGATCACAGTGAAGTAGTTGGTGAAGTCGACGATTTTCAGCTTCGTCTCGAACCCAAGCTGGCGCAGAACCTGCTCGTAGTATTCGCCCGCTTCGTCGCTCGGCTGCAGGTTGAAGGTCCAGACGGTGATGTCCCGATCGGTTGGCGCCGCTTCGGCGATCAGCTTCTTTGCCTTCGCCAGGTCGTGCGGATAGAGCTCGAACTTCCGGTAACCCGGCATCAGCGGCGGCACGACCTGCTGGGTGGCTTTCAGGGTGCCGGCGAAGATCCGTTCCAGCGCCTCGGCATCGACGGCGTAGTTAACCGCCCGCCGCACCCGCGGGTCGTCGAACGGCGGCGCCTGCGTGTTCATCCAGAAGTAGTAGATGCTGATCGTCGGTTCCTCGCGGAACTGCGTCCCCTCGAAGCGGTCCCTCACCTCCGCGTAGCGTTCGGGCGGCGGCGGGTTCTTCATCCAGTCGACCTGGCCCTTTTCCACCTCGTCGACCTGGGTGATCGGGTTGCTGCGGACCTCGAGTGCGATCTTCTCGACATGGCCGTCGGGGAAGTCCGGGATCGCCTCGCCGTTCGCCTCCCAAGCGGGGTTGCGCTCGTATTCCCAGCTGCGCCCCGGGCGCACGGCGGTGATCTCGTAGGGCCCGGTCGCCGGTGGGGGATCCGCCGTCTGGTCCTCGATCGGCGTATCCGGCGGCACCGGCGCCGCGAACGGCAGCGCCAGGATGTAGCTGAAGAACCCGCTCGGCTCCGTCAGGCGAATCGAGATCCTGCCGCTGCGATCGTCGGTCGAGATCCCCTCGATCCCGCCGCGCTTGGTTTCGGCGAAGCGTTCGGCGCCGACGATGCCGGCGTAGAAGGAGGAGCCGCCCGAGTTCATCTGGAGAAGGCGTTCGACGGCGAATCGGAAGTCGGACGCGCGCACCGGCGTCCCGTCGGAGTATTCGAGCCCGGGCCGCAGGAACAGGGTGTAGCGGCGGCCGCCCTGGTCGATCTTCGGCAGGTCTTCGGCGAGGCCGGGGATCAGCTCGGTGCCGGCTTTGCCGCTCTCGGGGGCGTAGGTGAGGAGCGGGATGTAGGTGTCGTGGAGGGCCGTCGCCCCTTCCAGTGAGAACGAGAGCGCGGGGTCGAGGTAGTCCGGAAACGAGATGAAGGTCCCGCGCAGGACCCTGTCCTGGCCGGGTTGATCGCTCGAACCGCAGCCCGTCAGAGCAGCGGCGACCAAGGAGATCACCACGATGCGAACGGCTGACGACCGGAAAACCCTCACGGCACTGCAACCTCCTTCGTTCCCCTAGAACCGCGGAACCAAGATAAACCGCCCTCGGCTTGCCGTGCTATCCGCCTCCGACCGGCCCGTGTTCCTCTTGGTAATACCGCAGGGTGTCGTCGGTGTTCTTACCGGCCATCCGCAACCGACTCCGCAGGGTCGCCGCGAAGTCGTCGATCGCCATCCGCAAGACCTCCGCCCGCACCCGCAGCGAGTGCGGCCGATCCTCGCCGCTCGCCTCCTCCACCAGCGAGGCGAGGAACGGCAGTAGGCCCGCCAGCGCCCGCTCCTCGTCCTCGGTGCGGAAGTAGTGGGTGATCGGAAAGTGGATCAGGTCGCGGCGACAGCGGATCAGTTGCTCGGCGAAGCCGGCGAGCAGGGATTCCAGCAGCTGCGGATCGGCCTCGGCCAGCTTCTCCCCCAGTCGCTCCTCGGACTCCTTTGCCAGGTGGACCTCGTGCGCCAGCGAGTCGCGGCGGGAGATTGCGTTGTAGATCGAGATCAGCCAGGAGATGCTGGCGGTCAGCAGCCCGAGCCCGAACATCGTCTCCACCGGGCCGAGGATCCGCAGCAGCGAGGATTCGGGAGAGATGTCGCCATAGCCGAGGCTGGTCAGGTTGACGAGGGAGACGTAGAGCGCGTCGAGGAAGCCGGAGTGCTGGGCGGGGTCGAGCCCGGCGTCGAAATGGAAGCCGTGCGGCAGCTGCGGCAGGAAGACGAGCGCCCAGCCGAGCGCCAGCAGCGCCGCCCAGGTCGCGACCACGGCGACGTAGCCGATCGGCCCGGCCAGCAGCCCGATCGTCTTCTGCCCCCCGGGCACGTGGCGGGCTGCCCAGCCGACGCTCCGAACCACCCACCGCGCCACCATCCCGCGGCCGAGCGGGTGGAAGAGGACGTCGAAGATGTCGCGCAGCGCGATCGCGATCACCGCGGCTCCGAGCAGGGTCCAGAGGACGTCCACGTCAGGAAGCTATTCGAACGATCCCGGCGAGCTCTTGACCGATGTGGGACCAGGAGTACATCCGCACCGCCTTCTCGCGCGCCCGCTCGCCGCGCCGGCGCCGGTCGCCGACGTCATCGACAGCAGCAACGATCGCCCCGGTGAGGGCGCTGACGTCGTCGGGCTCGACCAGCCACCCCGTCTGCGGATCGTCGACGATCGTCGCCGGTCCCCCGCGCCTGACCGCGATCACCGGCAGCCCGCAGGCCATTGCCTCGACCAGGACCTGGCCGAACTGCTCGCGCACGGAGGCGTGGACGAGGAGGTCGCCGCCGCGGAGAAAGGGGGGCAGCTCCTCGTGCCCATGCCAGCCGGCAAGGAAGACGTTGCGGGCGCCGGTTCGCGCGATCGCCTCGCAGGGGTGCTCGCCCTCCCACTCGCCGGGATGGCCGCCGATGAGGACGAGCGCGACGGGCTCGTCGAGCTTCGCCTCGGCGCGGGCGAAGGCTTCGATCAGCAGCGGCAGCCGCTTGACCTCGGTGAAGCGGCCAACCGCGAGGAGCACCATGCCGTCAAGGGCCGCGAGATCGTCCTCGTCGTAGGAGACGCTGCCGGGCTCGCCGCCGGGGCGCCAACCGCGCGGAGCGGTGACCAGGTTCCGGCGCCAGAGCGAGTGCCGATCGACGGCGCCCGGCGAGAAGATCGGGTCGAACCCATTGGGGACGCAATCGAAGCGGTCCTCGTCGAGCTCGAGCAGGGCGGCGGCGCGCTGGAGCCCTTTGGCGTCGTTGACGACGATCCGGGCGCAGCCGGCGGCCCAGCGGCGCAGCCGCCCCGCCCAGGCCTCGGCGTGGTCCCATCCGGCCGGCGCCCCCGCCTCGATCTGCTCCAGCATCAACAGCTCGGTGCCGTGGACGTGGCCGACCACCGGCACCTCGGGCAGCTGCCGCATCGCCACCTCGTTGAGCGGGGTCAGGTGGTGCAGGTAGAGGACGTCGACCCCGGCGCCGGCTGCAGCCGCCATCGGCTCTGTCCACGCCTCCACCTGTCGCTCGAGCTCCTCGTCATCGAAGCTGGCGAGGACGGGGTCAGGCGCTCCGGGCCGGTCCTCATAGGACCCGTGCAGGGGAACGCTGCCGGCGGGCGCGAACTCGACCGGCCGTACGTCCAGGCCGGCGTAGAAGCTCGCGGCCGAGGCCTCGCCGCCGAGGTCCCGACGCGAGCCGCTGAGCACGGTCACGTCGAAATCGTTCGCCCCCAACTCCCTCGCAATCGAGCGACAGACGTGGGCGGAGCCGCCGCGGGGATAGAAGTAGATCCCCATCAGCAACCTCTTGGCAGCGGCAGACACAGCCGCCGAGGCTATCGACGGATCGAGTCATGGGGGTGCCATTCGCATTCAGGGACCTAAGTCAGGTCACCTGGAATGGAACAGCACCCCCCAGGACGGAGATGTTGCCTAGCCGCTAACGATGAACAGCGGTTTCGGCGCCGTTGCTTCGTAGGTGCCGCTCCAGCTCGCGGTCGAGGAGCAGAGGAAGCCGCCCCCGATCTTGCTGAAGCTGATGCTGCTTGCTTTGATCGTCGCGGGGTTGCCACCGCTCACCGAGACCGAGGATTTGCTCGTCGAGTATTCGCAGGTGGTGCCGCCGCAGGTGAATTTTCCGCCGGCGCCGCTGATCGACATCGTCCCGCTGCCGCCGCTGCCGCTGACTTCGGCCGGCCAAGGCGTGTTCAGCGCCGAAGCCGTGCAGGCGCCGAGGCCCGAGGTGCAATTTTTCCAGGTCACCGAGCTGATCGAGCCGGTCACCGCGCCCGCGCCCCCCTCGCTGGTCGTTTTGCCGCTGATCGTCGATTCCGTGCAGGTGATGTTCACGAACCCGGACGACATCGTCGAGGTCCCGCCCGGAACCAGCTGCGCTTTGATCGCCGTGCCTTTGCCGTAGGTGTTGCCCGCCGGACAGGGCGAGGTGTTAACCGAGCAGAGCTTCGTCGCCGAAGCCGTCCCCGCCCCGACGAAGGCCATCGCCGCCATCGCCGCCAGCAGGCCGAGGCCGAGCATCTTGATGTTTCTCATTTTTCTCCCTTGTTGACCCTGCCTGGCCGGGACTGGCAACCGACTTGAGTCAGATGTACCAGAAACAGAGCCTTTTCTCAAATATTCTTGAGCATTAGCTGCTGAGGCCCGGATGGACTCCTCGGCCGATGGCCTGCTGGTCGACCATCTTCTGCAGCAGCTTCGTCAGGCGGGTGCGGTCGGTCTCGCTCATGCCTTCGGTGAGTTCCTCCTCGTGAACCCGAGCGATCTCGCGACCGCGGGTGAGGGCGGTGCGGCCTTTGCGGGTGAGGTAGAGGGCACGGACCCGGCGGTCGTCCGGGTTGGGCCGGCGCTCCACCAGGCCCCGCTCCTCGAGCTCGTCGACGAGCGCGACCATGCGGCTGGGCGGGACTTGGATGCCGGCGCCGATCGCCTGCTGGGACTGGCCTTCGGCGGCGTCGATCAGGTTGAGAATGCGAAACAGCGGCGGGTTCAGGTCGACCTCGGCGATCCGCTCGGCGAAACGGCGCGAGGCGTGGATTCCCACCTGCGAGAGCAGGAAGGCGAGGGTCGATGGGGCGGGGTCGCCGTTGACGGATTGGCCGGTCATGGGGGATGAAGCTTACCCGGTGCTTTGTGATATGAATCGTTTCCTTCGTAAACCTTTCTGCTCGCTAACCAGTCTTTCGCGAAAGGACCCTCCGTATGACTCGCCACCTCGCCCGCCTCGCTGACTTCTCCTACCGCCGCCGCGGCCGCATGGTCCTCGCCTGGATCGTCGCCACCTTCGTCCTGATCGGGCTCGGCATGGCCTTTGCCGGCGAGTACGAAGCCGACTACAACACCCCCGGGTCGGAGTCCAAGGCAGCGAGCGAGCTGGCCGAACGCGAATTCGCCGGCTACTCGGGCCAGGAAATCTACGTCGTCTGGAAAGACCCGAACGGCGCCGACAGCGCCGCGGCGAAAGCCGGGTTGGAGAAGTTCTTCGCCACCGCCGAAGGGATTCCGAACGTCGAGAAGCGCCAGGCGATTCGGGTCTCCGACGACGGCACGATCGCGACGACCACCCTGCCGCTGACGATCGCCGGCTGGGAGGTGCCGAAAGAGGACGGCGAAACGCTGGTTGCGGCGGCTGAAGACAACAGCACCGAGAGCCTCCAGATCGAGCTCGGCGGCGACCCGATCTACCGGGCCCAGGAAAGCTCCAACGAAGAGGGGATCGCTTTCCTCGCGGCGGCCATCGTGCTGCTGATCGCCTTCGGCTCGATAGTCGCAGCCGGCCTGCCTTTGATCGTCGCCCTGGTCGGGATCGGGATCACCGGTGGCGGCTTGATCGCTCTCCTCGCCAACGTGATCGACGTCCCCGACTGGACCCTCGCGGTCGCCGGCCTGATCGGGATCGGCGTCGGCATCGATTACGCGCTGCTGGTCCTGACCCGCTTCCGCTCCGCGCTGAAGGCGGGCAAGGACCGCCACGACGCCGTCGTCGAGGCGGTGACGACCGCCGGCCGCAGCGTCATCATCGCCGGCTGCACCGTCGTCATCGCGGTGCTCGGGCTCTTCCTCACCGGCCTTCCGTACATGTACGGGGTGGCGCTCTCCGCTTCCTTCGCGGTGCTGACCGTGATGCTCGCCTCGATCACGCTGCTGCCGGCGCTGCTCTCCTATCTGGGGCCGCGGGTCGACAGGCTGCGGATCCCCTTGCTCGGTCGCCGGCTCGACCGGCCCGAAGGGGAAGGTGACTCCCCCGCCGCGCGCTGGAGCCACTGGGTGCAGCGTCGCCCCTGGCCGGCGGCGATCGTCGCCACCCTGATCCTGTTGGTGCTGGCGGCGCCGGCGCTGGGGATGCGGCTCGGCTTCCCGGACGCCGGCAACGACCCCGAGGACACGATGACCCGCCAGTCCTACGACCTGATCACCGAGGGCTTCGGGCCCGGCGCCAACGGCCCGCTCGTGATCGCCGCCGAACTACCCGGTGGCGAAGGCAAAGACGCGGTCATCACGCTTGCCGACGACATCCGCCAGGAAGAGGGCGTCGACTTCGTCCCGCCGCCCAACTTCAACCAGCAGGGCACGGCGGCCCTCCTCACCGTCGTCCCGACTACCTCGCCGCAGGACGAGGCGACCACCGACCTGGTCGAGCACCTGCGCGGCGTCGTCGTCCCGGAGGCGCTCGGGGACAGCGGGGTAAATGCCTACATCGGCGGCGTCACCCCGGCACTCGAGGATCAGTCCGACTACATCACCGACCGCATGCCGCTCTTCATCGCCGCCGTGGTCGGGCTCTCGTTCCTACTGCTGCTGCTCGCCTTCCACTCGCCCCTGATCGCGCTGAAGGCGGGGATCATGAACCTGCTCTCGGTCTGCGCCGCCTACGGGGTGATGACGCTCGTGGCCCAGGGGGGTGCGGTCGGCCAGCTGATCGGGATCGACCACGAAGTGCCGATAGCCCCGTTCATGCCGGTGATGATGTTCGCGATCCTCTTCGGCCTCTCGATGGACTACGAGGTCTTCCTCGTCTCGCGGATCCGCGAGGAGTACCTGAAGGACGGCGACACCCGTCGCGCAGTCGCCGACGGCCTCGCCAAAACCGCTCGGGTAATCACGGCTGCGGCGGCGATCATGGTCGTCGTCTTCCTCGCCTTCGTCGCCTCGCCCGAAGTCTTCCTCAAGCTCTTCGGGATCGGCCTGGCGGCGGCGATCTTCCTCGACGCCACCTTGGTCCGGATGGTCCTGGTGCCGGCGGTGATGCAACTGCTCGACAACCGCAACTGGTGGATCCCCGACTGGCTCGAGCGGATCCTGCCGCGGATCGAGGTCGAGAAGGCTGCGAGCAGTCAATAGCGAGGCACTGGAGGGGAACCTCACAATCGAGAGCTAGAAGGGCTTGAGGTCATCCGCTTCGAGGAAGGGGTCGACCTTGACGATCCCTTCCATGCCTGCTTCACGGTGCCCCGGAACCGTGCAGTAGAAAACAAACTTCTTGCCGAGGTAGAGCGAGGCACGCACCCAACGAGATCCATCACGGACCTTTGGGGTTTTTAGGCGACCACCCCCAACTTCTTCGATCGCCAAGTCGTGGAACTCGGCTTGAGGGTTCACGAGGCGGAAGTTCGTGTTCCCCCGGGGCGCGATCACCTTTGCGACGGTGTACGCAAAGTCGCCGCCCGGGTCGACACCGATGTCGACCATCCATTGACCCCGCTGCGCCGGGATTCCCTTCTGGACCCTCTCGAGCACCTTGGCGGTCTCGACCGTTCCGCCTTTCGGGACATTGCTGCCCGGCTTGACGGGGCTAGTCTCCGAGTTACTCCCGCCACACCCGCCGAAGAGCGCCACGACCAAGATGATCATGAGTGAGCCTGTGAAGCGTCCGGTCTGCATCCCAACCTATTCCGAGTTTTTGATTGATCAAGCGCAGCACACCTTAACGCAGCAGAAACAGTTCCGTGGTGCTTTAGTCCGGTACCGCAGGGCAAAGGAACCACGGAACCCGGTTTGGGCCTGTTTGCCATCGATATCGTCGGCTGCTTGAGCGAACCGGTTCCCTACCTCGACCTCAGCGCCCTGCCGCGGGAGCTGGAGGGCGAGCTCGAGCGAACGGTCGCGCGGGTCGCCGCCTCCGGCTGGTACCTGCTCGGGCCGGAGCTCGAGGCCTTCGAGCGGGACTTCGCCTCCTACTGCGGTGCCCGCCACTGCGTCGGGGTCGCGAGCGGCATGAGCGCGATCGAGCTCGCCCTCCTCGCCGGCGGCATCGGCCCCGGCGACGAGGTGATCGTCCCGGCCTACACCTGGATCGCCACCTGGCTGGCGGTGACGCGAACCGGCGCCACCCCGGTGCCGGTCGACGCCGTCGCCTCGACCTACAACATCGACGTGGGCTTGATCCCGGCTGCGATCAGCGAGCGGACCGCCGCGATCGTGCCGGTCCATCTGCGCGGCGAACCGGCGGACATGGACGCCGTGACGGCAATCGCCGCCGAGGCGATCGGCGAGTTCTGCGTCATCCGCCAAGGAGCCGTGCTCGGCGATGGCGTCGCGATCCTGCCGCACGCAATCGTCGACGCCGGGGTCGAGATCGGAGCAGCGACCGAGGTTCAGGCGCGCGCCCTGCTGGGCCGCCGCCCTCGTGCCGCCGGCGCCATCGCCCGCGACCCGGTCTTCGAAGAACGGCTGGTGATCGGCGCGGGATGCGCGATCGGCGTCAACGCGGTCCTCTACTACGGCGTCGAGATCGGTGGCGACACGTTGATCGGTGACCACGCCTCGATCCGCGAGGGGGCGCGAATCGGAAGCGGCTGCGTCATCGGTCGGGCCAGCGTCGTCGATCGCGAGGTTCGGATCGGAGACCGGACCGTGATCATGTTCACCGGCGTCATCGCCTCCAAGTCGGAGGTCGGCAAGGACGTCTTCATCGCCCCGGGGGTAACCACCACCAACGACAACGCCCTCGGCGCCGACGGCTGGGTCGAGGAGAAGACCGCAGGCGCGGCGATCGAAGACGAAGCGAAGATCGGCGCCAACTCCACCTTGCTGCCAGGAGTGAGGATCGGCCGCGGCGCCGTCGTCGGCGCCGGCTCGGTGGTCACTCGCGACGTTGAGCCGAGGACGACCGTGATGGGCGTGCCGGCGCGAAGCGTGGGATCGCGCTAGAGGTTCAGAACGGCTTCAGGTCCTCGGCGTTGAGCTTCGGGTCGACCACGATCATCCCTTCCATCCCGGCCTCTCGATGCCCCGGGATCGAGCAGTAGAAGACGTAGCGCTTGCCTTCCAGAAGCGGTTTGCGAAGCCAGGATGAACCCTTCTTCACGACCGAGGTTTTGACATTTCCGCCCTCAATTTCTTCGCTGCCGAGTTCTTCGTAATAGGTGAGGTTGGGTTCGGCTTTGGAAGGCGGGTAGAACACCCATTCCTTCCCTTTGGTCGCGCCCACCCTTTCGATCTGCAGGCTGTGCCCGGTCGGCTGGGGGTTCACGAGCCGAAAGTTGGTGTTGCCAGGAGGGGCGATCACCTTCCCCACGGTGTAAGCCAGTTGATTCCCGGGCGCAACGCCGATCGTCACCATCCATTGGCCGCTATCGGCCGGAATCCCCTCCTGGCGGGTTTCATAGACCCTGGCGATGATCGTCTTTCCGCCTGCGGGGACGTTGCTGCCCGGTTTGGGAGCGCCGTGCCCGGCAGCCTTCGAGATGCCTTGCGTCGGATTCTCCGCGGTACCGCCATGGCCTTCCCCGCATCCGGCCAGGGCAACCGCAGCCATGAACAGCATCGATGCTTTCCCCGACCATTTCCCCCACATGCTCAGTAAACCTTAGGTCATTACGTGGGCTAAGTGTGGTACCCGCCCTATGCTCTCGCGGTGGTCCAGATCCAAGTCCCGCTCTCGATCCTCGACCTCGCCGCCGTCGGTCGCGAGGAGACGATCGCCGAGAGCTTCGCCGGCAGCGTCGAGCTGGCGCGGGCGGCGGAGCGAGGCGGCTACAAGCGCATCTGGTACGCCGAGCACCACAACATCTCCTCGATCGCCTCCTCGGCGACCGCGGTGCTGATCGCCCACATCGCCGCCCGCACGGATTCGATCCGCCTCGGGGCCGGAGGCGTGATGCTGCCGAACCACTCGCCGCTGGTGATCGCCGAGCAGTTCGGGACGCTGGAGACGCTGCACCCGGGCCGGATCGACCTCGGGCTCGGACGGGCACCGGGGACCGACCAGCGGACTTGGATGACGCTGCGTCGCGATCCGGCGGCGAGCGACCGCTTCCCGCAGGACGTCGTCGAGCTGCAGAAGTTCCTCGGCGACGAGAGCCCGGTGCCGGGGATCAAGGCGATCCCGGGTCAGGGCACCCATGTCCCCCTCTACATCCTCGGCTCCTCCCTCTTCGGCGCCGAACTCGCGGCCGAGCTCGGCGTCCCCTACGCCTTCGCCTCCCACTTCGCCCCGCGCTTCCTGCACGAAGCGATCACGATCTACCGCGAGCAGTTCAAGCCCTCCCAGCAGCAGCCCGAGCCCTACGTGATCGCCGGCGTCGGCGTGATCGCCGCCGAGACCGCGGAGAGCGCCGCCGCCCAGCACGAGGCGGCCCGCCGCATCCGCGCCCGCGCCCTCTTCGGTCGCGGCCGCAAGCTCAGCGAGGAGGACGTCACCGCCCTGCTCGCTTCCCCCCAGGCCGCCGCCGTCGACGAGATGCTCGCCTACACCGCCGTCGGGCTAGCCGAGGAAGCAGCCGCCTACCTGATGGAGTTCGCCGCCGAGACCGAAGCCGACGAGCTGATCACGGTCCACTACTCCGACTCGGTGGCGAACCGGCTGCGCTCGGTCGAGCTCCTGGCCGAGAGATAAAGTCGGCTTTTTATCGATTGATTCATTCCGAGTAGAGTGCGCGAGCTTTCTCGTTCACCTGCGAAAGGAACCTCCCATCAAAGACTCGTCTCGATCGAGCCGGAGCAGGCTGCGTGCCGCTCTGGCCTGGACCGCGCTTACGCTCGTCGTCCTCTCGCAGTCCGCGGGAATAGCCTTCGCCGCCACCGAAGCCGTCGCCACCGGTTCCCTCTCGTCGCAGGCCTCGCTCGAACACCGCGTCAATCAACTCACTGACGAGGTTGGCGACATCTCCAGCGAACTCGATTCGGCCGAAAGTTCGTTCGATCGGATCACCTTCCCTGTGACGATCTTGATCTCGATCCTGGCGGCCGGCGGGATCCTCGGTGTCGTCTACAGCGTCCGCGACCAGCGGCGGGCGAGCCAGCTCCACGATCTCTCCGTCGGCGGCGAGATCGCCAGCCAGAAGCGCAGCGAGCAGAGCTACGCCTCCTTCCTCGACCAGAGCCAGACCACCCTCTCTCTCGTCAATGACACGCTCGGGCTGGCGAAAGAGGCCAACGATCGAGCCATGCAGAGCATGGAGAACAAGGCTCAATCGCGGATCGACGAGATCGAGGAGCGCTCGCAGACGCTCCTGCTCGACGTCTTCGCCCAGGAGGAGTTCGAGCTGATCATCAACGACGGGCGCCGCCGCGATGCGCTGCACGACATCGCCGGCGACCTGCGCTCGCTTGAGGGATACCTGAGCCTGCAGGACATCGAGCTGCCCCAGTACACGAAGTTCATCAAAGCCCTCGACCAGTTCCTCCTCGACGACACCGAAGCGGCGATCCACGCCCTCCGCCTGGCCTCCCAGGAAGGGGCCGTCGGCGAGTTGCAGCGCTTCGTTGAGTACTGGCTCGGCTACATGCTGACGACGGTCGGCGACTACGAGGAGGCGATCCGGAAGTTCAAGCACGACGAGCTCGAGCTGAAGAAGGACGATCCCGAGTTCTTCCAGCTCGAGCGGATTGTCGGCGAGACGAGGTTCTTCCAGATCGCCAAGCAGAATGCGCAGAGCGAAGCCTCGAGCCGCGAAGGGCGGATCGTGACCCCGCCGGCAGACCGCTTCGGACTCGTCGCCGGACTGCTCGACGAACTCGCGGAGCTCGCCGCCCATCTGGAGGAAAGCAGCCACCAGCATGCCAAGCACCACACCCGCCTCGAGATCGCCCGGACCCGGGCGGACATCTACGAGTGGGTGGCCTATGACTCCGACCACCTCGATGATCCTCTCGAGCGCCCCGAGATCGCCCGGGCGGAGGCGGCTCTCGGGGGCGGCTCCGGTGCACAGGAAATCGCCAAGGCCACCGATTTCCTCGTCTCCCCCAGCTGGCAGCGCCTTTGCGAGGAGGACGCGACTCGGCCCTGGGCCCTGATGCAGGCTCGTTCGATTTGCGAAAGCGTCGGCGATCGCAATCTGGACCTCGAGTTCGCGCTAGCCGAATGCCTATTCAAGCTCGGCGAAGGCGAGATCGCGGACACCGCCTTCGAAACCGCAGAGCACGCCCTGCACCACGAGTTCGAGGAGCTGCACGAGAAGCGCCGCAGCGCCTCGATCCACCAGAGCGTCCTCATCTGCCACAGCCGCCTGCTGAAGCTGAGGGTGGACGACCCGGCCGAGCAGCGAGAGCTGCGGAGAAGGATCATCGATGCCGCACGGGAGACGGTGGACGTGCTCAAGGACATGCGTCAGGGGCGGGTCACCGTCTTCAGCCAGATCCAGCGACGCAACATCACCCAGGCCGAGTTCACGGATGAGGTGCGGGAGATCGTCAAGCAGGACGGGATCAAGGAGAAGGTCGCGTGAGGCGCAAAAAGGAGGGGACACGGGAGAAAGAGCTGCAGTACGAGCTTTTCCACGGCTATCGCACGGCGATACAGGTCTGCCCGCGCGGCTGCGGGTTCCACGAGCGGGCCCGCCGTGACCTGCTCGTCCGCACCCGCTGGTCGGGGCGGGCGAAGACCACCGCCAAACTCAGTTTCGAGACCAGCCACTGCCCGCGGGATGGAGCGAAACTGGTCAGGCAGTGCGCGCGCTGCGAGGCTCAGGTATTCGCACCGATTGCGGACCGCTGTCAGTTCTGCGGCGTGCCCCAGCCCTGGGCAGCCGAGCGCCGCGCAGGCGCCGAACGAGCAACCCTAAGGCTATGGCGGCCGGATCCCGACGACGTCGAGGAGAACGAGCGCCAGGTCCATGACCCCGCTCTCCGCCTCTTCGGCGCCGACGGCCTAGACGAGGACGGGAAGGCGAAGGCCAGCGGCGGCATCTGGATCATCGACGGCGACATCTCGCGCCTCGCCGTCGACGCGGTGATCAGCAACGACGACGTCGAGGGCCAGATGTGGTCGCAGTCGGCGCGATCGATCAAGAACGCCGCCGGGGAGGGGGTCGAGCGGCTCGCCCAGGAGGGAAAGCCGTTTCCCCTCGGGCACGCTTGGACGACCACGGCGGGGGACCTGCGTCAGATGAAGAGCATCGTTCACGTCGCCTCGATGAGCCGCTACGGGAAGTCATCGATAGGGACCGTGCGCGCGTGCTTGAACTCCGCCCTGGCCCTGGCCGCCAAGCAAGAGTTCGAGTCGGTCGGGCTCACCCCTTTTGGCACCGGTCATGCCGCAATCAAGCAGGAGGAGTGGTTCGAGGTCTTCGCCGAGACCTCCGTCACCTTCCTCACCGACTCCGCCCGGCGCCAGAGAGCAGCTCCCTTGGCGATCGTCCTCGTCATCTTCGAGCCGCATAACTTGCACCTGCAGATAGGACTGCTGCGCAACGCCATCCAGAGCGCTTATGTCCGCCTCGGCGAACCCGCCAACGGATCGCCGATGGCGGACATCTGAGGCGCAGCTCAAGACTCGTTCAGCGCCACCGCTTCGCGGATCAGCGCCTTCAGCGCCTCGCCGTCGATCTCCTCGCCCTCGTGGATGTCGATCGCGCGGCGGACGTTGCCGTCGAGACTGGAGTTGAAGAGGCCGGACGGATCATCGAGGGAGGCGCCCTTGGCGAAGGTCAGCTTCACGGCCTTCTTGTAGGTCTCACCGGTGCAGATGATCCCGCCGTGCTCCCAGACCGGCGTGCCTTTCCATTTCCAGGTCTCCTCGACCTCGGGATCGGCCTCTTTGATCAGGCCGCGGACCCGGGCGAGCGTTTCGCCGCGCCAGTCGCCCAGCTCCTCGATCCGGTCGTCGATCAGCTGCGACGGGTTGCTGCCTTTCTCCATGCCGCAGAGGATAGGACGGAGGCGATTACGATGGCTCGGTGAGCGGGGAGGGAGCTCCAGTCCTAGGTGTCCTCCGCACGCGGGAGTTCCGGCTCCTCTTCTCGGCCCAGGCGGTTTCGGTTCTGGGCGATCGGATGGTCGCCGTTGCGCTCGCCTTTGCAGTGCTGGAGATCGGCGGATCGGTCGCCGACGTCGGGCTCGTCCTCGCCGCGGGGACGTTTCCCCTGGTCGCGACCGTGCTGGTTGGGGGAGTGGTCGCCGACCGCGCCTCCCGGCGCGCCGTGATGGTGGCGGCGGACCTGGTGCGGGTCTCGAGTCAGGGCGCGATGGCGGCCCTGCTGATCACGGGAGCGGCGGAGGTCTGGATGCTGGCGCTGCTGGCCGCCGTCGCCGGCGCGGCCACGGGGTTCTTCGGCCCCGCCTCGACCGGGCTGCTGCCCGAGGTCGTCCTCGCCGAGCAGTTGCAGCCTGCGAACGCGCTGCGCACGAGCGCCGTCTCCGCGGGCGAAATCCTCGGCCCGATCGTCGCCGGGGTTCTGGTCGCCGCCGCCGGAGCGGGATGGGCGATTGCGATCGACGCCGGAACGTTCGCCGTCAGCGCCGCCTGCTTGCTGGCGTTGCGGGTGACGCCGCGAGCCCGCGAGCAGCGAAGCCCCTTCGTCACCGACCTCCGCGCGGGCTGGGTTGCCTTCCGCTCGCGGCGATGGGTCTGGACTTTCGTCGCCTACTTCGCGCTGGTGAACCTGCTGTGGGGCGCCTGGGGCACCCTCGGCCCAAACGTCGCCGAGCGCGACCTCGGCGGCGCGGCCGCCTGGGGCGCCATCCTCACCGCGATGGGGGTCGGTGCCCTCGCCGGCAGCCTGCTCGCCGCCCGCGTCCGACCGAGCCGGCCGCTGCTGCTCGCGGCCTTCACCGACGGCCTCTTCGCCCTCCCCCTCGCCTTCCTGGCGGCGACCTCGTCGGTACCGCTGATCGCCTGCGGCGCCTTCCTCGCCGGAGCCGGCATGGCACTGACGATCTCCCTCTGGGAGTCGACCCTGCAGCACCACGTCCCCGGCGAGTCCCTCTCCCGCGTCAGCTCCTACGACTGGTTCGGCTCCCTCGCCTTCTACCCCCTCGGCCTGGCGATCTGGGGCCCGACCGCCGCCGCGATCGGAGTCAGCACCTCCCTCTGGCTCAGCTTCGGCCTCGCCGCCGTCCTCACCCTCGTCCTGATCAGCGTCCCCGACATCCGGAGACTTCCCGCTGTACCGGAGGAGCGCGAGCCCTGGGTTCCTTCCTCCGAGTTAGGGCGAATCGTCAGTGAGGCACCCGCCGACCCCGGCCTGCTCACCGATCTCGATGATGTCCGCGGCGCAGAGCTCGACGATTGAGCAAAGCAGTCGCAGGCACCTCGATCTGACTTCACCTCTATTGAGGATGTCGAAGTGATCCGGGCCTAGGGAGACCTCCGCCCGGGGGCGCGTAGGATCGCTTCGTGCCGTTCACGCTCAAGAACCTCAAGGAGGACGTCGGGGACGTCGGGTCCAACTTCGACGGTGCCCCGGACCTGGAGTTCCGTCTGGCGACGAAGGCGCTCGAGCTCGAGCAATCCGGCCTCGGCTACCAGCGCATCCCGCCCAACTACCGCTTTCCCTACGGCCACACCCACCAGCGCCAGGAGGAGGTCTACGTGGTTCTACGCGGGAGTGGGCGGATGAAGCTCGACGACGAGATCATCGAGCTGAGGGAATGGGACGCGGTGCGCGTCTCCCCCGGCACCTGGCGAGGTTATGAGGCCGGTCCCGACGGCCTCGAGATCTTCGTCATCGGCGCTCCCAACCTCGGCGAGAACCCGCGCGACGACGTCGAGGGCCGGCGCGACTGGTGGACCGACTAAGTCAGCGGGCCCGGATCGCGCGCATACCCCGCTCCAGCTGACGGACGGTGGTCGCTCCCGGCGGCACCGGGACGGCACGGAAGGTGGGGGCCGGCAGGTGCAGGCGGAAGGCGATCCTGCCCTCGCGGTCGAAGCCGGTGACGAGCTTGTTGTCGCCCCAGCTGACGAGCCAGCCGCCGTCGGGCAGTTCCCGCGCCGACCCGCAGCAGTGGCTGCGCTTCACCTGCGGGTCGTTCAGCTGCCCTTTGTAGATCGCCTTGCCGGCATCGAGGTCGAGCTTGTAGAAGACGACGCGTGGGCGGCGGGGGCGGTCCTTGCCGTTGTCGAAGACCGTCAGCCGGCCGTGGCGATCGAGGCGGACGTCGTGCTGGCCCCCGAGCAGCTTCGTCGCCGGATCGCCGACGACCCGCAGGGACTTGCCGGTGGGGCTGCCGCCGAGCTTCCAGCGAATCTCGCCGGTTGAACGCGAGATCCCGTAGACCGCGTCGGTGTGGCGGGTGGAGACGATCACTTCGTCCCGCCCCCGCGGCTCGATCGAGTTGATGTGAACCGGGTCGTAGGCCTCGCGCTGAAGGCGGCGGCGCGGATTGCTGAGCACGCTCCGCCACCAGCGGCCCGTCTCCCCGAGGGCGATGTGGCCACGCGAGTTCCAGTGCCAGAGGACCTCCCCGGCGGGGTCGACTTCCTGCACTTCGGCAGAGACGATCGTCGCCCGCCGCGGGCCGCCGACGCGGCGCAGGTCCGCCGTTTCGGGGGCATAGCTGTCGAGCAGCACGTTTCCGTTCGGAAGTTCGCGGTACTCGTGGCCGTCGACGATCGACCCCTCGGTCTCGACCAGCCGCAGCAGCTTGCCCGACTCCGAGCGGACCTCGTGGGCCATCCGCGGATCGAGGCCGTAGCCGTCGCCGAAGGAGCGCGCCCAGACCACGCTGCCGTCGGCGACGATCTGCCCCCAGAGCGCCCGCGTGTCCGGGTTGAACCACCAGCGGGGCTTCCCGTCGGTGTCGAAGACGATCACCCAGGGGCGGTCGTCCTCGCCCGAGTAGGTGACGACGAAGAGACCGAAGGGAACCGGACGGATCGATTCGAACCGCGTCGGCGGGAAATCCGCCGGCAGGTCGGGGACATGGGGCGCTGGCTGTGCCTTCGCGCCCGCAGACTCCTCACCACCCGCCTGCCCGCATCCACCGAGCAGGAGCAGCGCGAGGACCGCCGGCAGGAGCAGGGCCCCCGCTGCGCGGATCAACCTCGAACGGTGGCGCAATCGGATCTGCACCGACCGAGCTTAGAGACCGGCATGCGCCGAGCTGCTGCTACGGTGAAGGAGTCGGGTTTGGCCAATTCGCCACCCGAGAGGTTCCGTTTCCTCCTCGTGCTTCATTGGCGCCTTGGGGTCGCAGGATCTCCCTAAGACGTTCAACACAGGAGTTTCACAACATCACTACGTTTGCCGATCTCGGCACTTCCAAGCCGGTGGTCGACGCCCTTAGCGCGCGCTCGATCACCCAGCCGTTCCCCGTTCAAGAGATGGTCGTCCGCGATGCGCTCGCCGGCCGCGACCTCCTCGTCCAGTCCCCCACCGGGTCGGGCAAGACGCTCGCCTTCGGCATCCCCATGGTCGACCTGCTCGACCCCGAGGGCCAGGGCCCGCGCGCTCTCGTCCTCGCTCCCACCCGCGAGCTCGCCGGCCAGATCGTCGTCGAGCTTCAGGCGCTGGCCAAGGCGCGCCGCCTGAGGATCACCGCCGTCTACGGCGGCGTCGGCTTCGGGCCGCAGATCGCCGCCGTCCGCCGCGCCGACATCCTCGTCGCCACCCCGGGCCGCCTCGAGGACCTGATCGGGCGCGGCGCCGTCTCTCTCGACCAGATCCGCCTGCTCGTCCTCGACGAGGCCGACCGCATGCTCGACATGGGCTTCCGCCCCGCCGTCGACCGCATCGTCGACCAGACGCCGAGCGACCGCCAGACGCTGTTCTTCTCGGCCACCCTGGAGGGCGCCGCCGGCAAGGTCGCGACCTCCTACACCCGCGATGCCCGCTCCCATACCCATGCCGAGCCCGAGCGCAAGGAGGCGAACATCGAGCACCGCTTCCTCTCGGTCGACTCGCAGGGCGCCAAGCTCGAGCACCTCGTCACCCACCTCGAGGGGGCGGATGCAGGGCGCTCGCTCGTCTTCGTCCGCACCAAGCGCGGCGCCGACCGGCTGGTCAAGCGGCTGCGCAGCCGCCAGGTGAACGCCGTCGCCATGCACGGCGACAAGAGCCAGAGCCAGCGCGAGCGGGCCCTGGCCCGCTTCGAGCGCGGTGAGGTGATGACCCTGGTCGCGACCGACGTCGCCGCCCGCGGAATCGACATTCCCGACGTCGCCCATGTGATCAACTACGACGCTCCCGAGGACCGCGAGGCCTACGTGCACCGGGTCGGGCGCACCGGCCGCGCCGGGCGCACCGGCACCGGCATCAGCTTCGTCCTCGCCGAGCAGGCAGAGGAAATGCGGCGGATCACGACCAGCCTCGGGCTGACCGACGGCCCTCGCCGTCCGGAGCGGACCTCGGGATCGGGATCGGGATCCTCCTCGTCGCGCCGGCGACGCAACCGGCGCCGCCGCAGCGCCGCCTAGCGGTTCGCCATGGAGGTCGGGATTGGTCTTGCTGCCGCTGTCGCGCTGCTGACCAATCTCGCTTCGCTGCTCAAGCACCGGGGCTGCCGGCAGGCGCAGTCCGTCTCGCTGGCCCGGCCGCTCGCGAGCCTGCGCGGCCTCGCCGCCTCGCCCTGGTTTGCGGCCGGCTGGGGGCTTGCCGCCGTGGCCTGGGTCGCCCACGTCGCCGCCCTTTCGTTGGCTCCGATCTCGCTTGTGCAGGCGGTCCTGGCCGGCGGCGCCGTCACCCTCGCCGTTCTCTCTCAACGCCTCTTCGGCGACCGGGTCGAGCGCCGACAGTGGCTGGCGCTGGCGCTCGGCGGCGGCGGGCTCGCCCTCCTCGCGGCTACGCTTCCGCATTTCCACGGCGCACACTCCGGCTTCTCGATCGGCGCGATCGTCAGCTTCGAGGGCGGCCTGGTCCTGCTCGCGGCCGGCGTTGCGCTCGGCCACCGGGCCCCGCGCCTCGCCGAGCGCCGCGGTGTCCTGCTCGCGGTTCTCGCCGGCCTTCTCTTCGCCCTCGCCGGGATCGCGATCAAGGCCCTCACCGGCGGCGCCGGCAGCTGGCCGATGATCGCATCGCTGCTGGCACTGACCCTCGCCTGCGGCGCCCTCGCCCAGTTCACGGCGGTCGCCGCCCTGCAGAGCGGCGGGGCGATCGAGACGATCGGGCTGATGGGCATCGTCGCCAACGCCGCCCAAATCCTCGGCGGAATCCTCGTCTTCGGCGACCCCCTCTCCCCGACCCCGCTCGGGATGACCCTTCAGATCACCGCCCTGGCAATGATCTGCGTCTCCGCGGTCCTGCTCCCGTCCTCGATCGGCGCCCGTCGATTGCGGCCGGCACCCGCACCGCAGCTGGCTGGTACCTAGGACGCGTAGCGGTGGTGGATGGCGAGGGTGTTGCCGTCCGGATCAGAGAAGAAGGCCTGGTAGCAGACGCCGGAATCGAGAGTGCTGCCTTTGAACTCGATGCCCCGCGATTCCAGCTCAGCCTTGGCCGCCTCGAAGTCGTCGACGTGGAACTCGATCGGGTGGTTGTTGGCGCGGAACTCGATGCCGAAAGCGTCCGACTGCATGATTGCGATCGTCAGGTTCCCGGTCTCGAACTCACCGGCAGGCATGCTCCCCCACTGCTTTGAGAACTCAAGCCCGAGCGTCTCACCGTAAAACCCAGCCGCGCGCTCGTAATCCTGCGTCGCGACCGTGATGAAGTCGGTGCCGCTGATGATCTTGGACTGCGTTGCCATCTCGTTCCCTTCGTTGGTTGTCGAGGTTCCCCGCATCGTCTGCAGTGATCGAACCAGCGCCGCAATGCCGGCGATCAAGCCGAGGATGCCGAGGATCAGCGCTGCGATCACGAGGCCATCGCCCCCATCCCCCGAGTCCTCTTCGGGGGTCGCATCTTCCTCCACCGCGACACCCTGCGCCCCGCCAGCAGCGGTGACGAGGACCTGCGGCGCCGGCGACTGGGAGCTCGGGTCACCCACCCATCGCACCACGTCGCCGTTCTCGTAGGTCTGCAGGGCCCTGAACGTCAGCGTCTCTCCTGCCTCTTCGGGAACCTGCACCGCGACCGGGAACTCTTCGAATTGCTGCGGCTGGATCTCCGCCCCGCGCTCCTGAGCGGTCCAAGTCACACGAGCGACTCGTGCGGGAGTCACCTGGCCGCCGATGATCGCTTTGGCGGCCTTCGCCATCTTCACCTCCCCCGACCACCCCGCTACCGGCCGGTACAAGGCATAGCCGAAGCCGGGCGGGAACTCGACGACCACCTTCGTCGTCGCCAGGTTCTGGCTCTCGTTGGGAACGTTCACCTGGAGGATCGTGTAGGTACCCGCCTCTACTTCTTCTGGCAGCAGCCTGATGTGGGCGCCCGCGGCGGCGGGCATCGCAAAGGCGAAGAGGGCGACGAGCGAAGCGAAGGCCCAGCGAGCGCATGGGTGGAACAGGGGAAACATGCTCAACAAGGCTATAGCGGTAGAGGGGATGTTAACCTGCAACCAGATGGTTGTAGATCAAAAACCGATCCGCGACGAGGAGAAGGCCGCCGACCTGCTGTTCCGGGCGCTGGCCGATCCGATCCGCCGCGACATCCTCCGCCGCGCCCACGAGGGCCGGCTCTCGGTCTCGGCCCTGGCCCGCGAACACCCGATCAGCGTGACGGCGATGCAGAAGCACGTCGCCGTGCTCGAGCGGGCCGAACTGGTGAGCAAGCACCGGGTCGGTCGCGAGTCAATCGTCCAGACCGAGACCGATGCCCTCGTCCGCGCCCACGACGCACTCGATCGGCTCGAGGCGGACTGGCGCGGCCGGATCGAGCGGATGGAGCATGTCCTCGAAACCGACAAAGGAGACAGCTGATGCCCGTCACCGACGTAACGAAGGACTTCGACGCCCTGACCATGACGATCACGGCAGAGTTCGACACCGATCCCGAGCGCCTCTGGGAGCTGTGGGCAGATCCGCGCCAGCTGGAGCGCTGGTGGAGCCCCCCGTCCCATTCCTCGACCTTCGTCGACCACGAGCTAACGGTCGGCGCCCGCACCACCTACTTCATGACCGGCCCCGACGGAGAGAAGCACCACGGCCGCTGGCGGATCGAGGAGGTCGAGCCGCCCCACCGGCTGCACATGACCGACGACGTCGTCGACGACGAGGGCAAGCCCGAGGACGGAGGCCCGACGGGGATGACGGTGACGATCGCCGATGCCGACGGCACCGCGACGATGGCGATCCAAACCCACTTCGCCGACCGCGCCTCGATGGAACAGACGATCGAGATGGGGTTCGAGCAAGGCATGACCGAAACCCTCAACCAGGTCGACCCCCTCCTCGGCGCCGCGAAGGCGTGACGAGGGGCGGAGGAAGGACCCGCCGGAGGCTCCGGCATTGCGCCCACGGTACCGCCGCGCTTCGGGACCTCCAAGCGACGATCAAGTCCAGTCAAGCCTGGTTCTGGGCTCTACGTCAACGGGTAGGAGCAGGGGATGCCCGCCGTCAATGGTCAAGGGGACCGGGATTCAGCGCGACTCTTGATCGTCACCGGAGGCGCAGCTTCCGATCTGGACGAGGTCCCGCCGAGCATCCGGCTGCTTATCGAGGGCGCAGGAGAAATCCTGGTCGTTTCTCCCGCGCTGCCGTCGCGGCGATGAGAGCCACCGTCATGCACAGCGCCGGTGACGTCCGCATCGAGGACGTTCCCGACGCCAAGCTGGTCGAGCCGACCGACGCCCTGATCCGCATCACCCGCGCCTGCATCTGCGGCAGCGACCTCTGGCCCTACAAGAGCATGGAGGCCACCGAGAACGGCGGGCGCCCGATGGGCCATGAGGCGATCGGGGTGGTCGAGGACGTCGGTGCCGAGGTGAGCAAGGTCAAAGCGGGCGACCTCGTCGTGATGCCGTTCGCCTTCTCCGACGGTACCTGCCTCTTCTGCGAGGACGGCCTGCAGACCGAGTGCATCCACGGCGGCTTCTTCGGCAACGCCGACGTCGGCGGCGCCCAGGCCGAGGCGCTCCGCATCCCGCAGGCCGACGGCACGCTCTATCCCCTGCCGGCGGACCCCGACGAGGCGCTGATGCCCTCCCTGCTGACGCTCTCCGACGTGCTCGGCACCGGCCATCACGCGGCGCTCGTCGCCGGGGTCGGCCCCGGCAAGAAGGTCGCCGTCGTCGGCGACGGCGCCGTCGGCCTCTGCGGCGTGATCGCCGCCAAGCGCCTCGGCGCCGAGCAGATCGTGATCCTTGGGCGCCACGAGGATCGCACCGACCTGGCGCGCGAGTTCGGCGCTACCGACGTGGTCGCCGAGCGCGGTGAGGAGGGGGTCGAACGGGTGCGCGAGCTGACCGATGGCTTCGGCGCCCACTCGGTGCTGGAGTGCGTCGGCCTCGATCAGTCGACCCATACGGCGATCGAAATCGCCCGCCCCGGCGGCGCCGTCGGCCGCGTCGGCGTTCCCCAGGGCGCCGAGATGCC
>Ga0126305_10000086_pt1 | contig 38873 bp, 21 predicted proteins | sample Plot26_FD_92536 | JGI IMG/M metagenome (GOLD analysis project Ga0126305, IMG submission 92536) | Serpentine soil microbial communities from UC McLaughlin Reserve, CA, USA - Plot26 | ecosystem: Environmental > Terrestrial > Soil > Grasslands | place: USA: UC McLaughlin Reserve, Lake County... | reverse complement strand
GCGCGAAGCGGCCGAGCACCTCGACGGAGGTCAACCGGACCTGCCAGTCGGGATGGCCGGCCGCCGTCCGGAAAACCTTGACGTCGCTCGGGCCGGCGCAGACCGCCAGGGCCCTGAAGACGGCGCGGGCTTCCGGCGTGGCCGCCATGGAGCTCGTCGCGGCGCCCTGCAGGGCGGCGCGTGCCTCGGGGCCGCCGATGCGGCCCAGGCTCTCCAGAGCGACCGCCCGCAGATCCTTCCTCTCTTCCAGGCAGCGGGCGAGCAGGGGGATCGACTCGCGGTCCCCCAGGGCGCCGAGAGCCCGGAGCAGAGGCTCGGAAGGAGCCGCGGCGGCGCGCTCCCGGAGGCCCGGCAGCAGGTCCCGGAAGCCACAGCGCACGGCCGCCTCGGCAGCCAGCGCCGCGTACAGCTCGGGCGCTTCCGCCAGCCAGTCATCCCAGGGTAGCAGCGTCGCCAGCCCCTCCATCCACATCAGCCGGGAGACCACGCCCGGGCGTAGCGGCGGGTCGAGGTCCAGGATGTCCAGGACCACTTCGTCGATCGGCTTGCCCAGGATGGCCGAGAGGACCAGGCGGTCCCCATCCTCCATCGGCTTCGCGGCCAGGGCCTCTCGCACCTCTTCGTTACAGGCTTTGAGAGCGGGCACGAGGGTCTCCCTCGACCCGGCGGGCAGGTGGAGGTAGAGGTCCAGCAGCGCCTCTCCGAGGCCCGGGACACGCACCTTCTCCAGCGCCTGGAGCAGGGGCGGCAGCAGATTCCTGCGCTCCGCCGCTTCCCCCACCGCCGCGAGAAACGCCGCCGCGGGCACCTCCTCGGGGAAGCTGGCGGCAAGCTGGAATCCCCAGGCCTGCGGCTCTCCCGGGGTGGTGAGGAGAGGGCCCACGAGGTCCCGCCGCCGCGCGATCGCCGCCGGCCGGCCGGCCGAAACGGGCCGGGAGGCCGCCAGCACTTCGGCGGCGGCGCCGTCCCAGGGGCTCGGGCCCAGCACCAGCAGGCAGCGGGCGGAGGCGGTGCGCACCTCCTCGGACCGGTCCTGGAGCCGGGCCGAGAAGGCCTCGCGAAGGCCGCCCGGCAGGGCGCTGATCGCCTCGGGCCGAGGCAGTCCTTCGAGGATGTGGGCGAGCAGGCCGAGCATGGACTCGTCGTCGATCTCCACGCCGCCGGCCGGCCAGTGGGCGGCGAGCGCGTGAAAGGCGGGCTCGCCGCCGATCCGCGCCAGGGCCTCGGCGGCGAGCGAGCCGACGAGCGGATCGGTCAGCCGTTCGGTGAGGAGAGGCACGGCATCGGGCGAGCGCAGGTCGCCCAGCGCCTGGACGGCGGCCATCTGCACCCACAGATCGGCCGTCAGAAAGGGGATCAGGTGCGGGATCGACCGTCCGTCCCCCAGCCGGCCGATGGCGAGGATCGCTTCCTGCCGGACGTTGGGATCGGCATGGCCGAGCACGGTGTGGAGCGGCTCGAGGGCCCGCGGATCGCGCAGGCGGTCGAGGATGAGCACGGCCTGCAGGACCACGTCGGGGTCGGCATCCTGCAGGAGGGCCACCACCACCGGCAAGCTGCGCCCGCCGCGCAGGCGGAAGATCTCGGAGCCGGCGTTGCGCAGCACGGCGTCCGCGGGATCGCGCAGGTATTCGGTGAGCCTGGAGTCGGGGAGGAAAGAGGCGCCGATGCGCAGCGCCTGCTCGCGGATCCCCGGGCTGGGGTTGTGCACCAGGCGCTCGAGGGCTTCGACGCGGTGGTCGAGCGGCATCGAGGGGAGCCGCTCGAGGATCTCGACGCATTCATCCCAACTGGGAAGCTGAGGGCCGGCGGGTTCCATACGAGCGGCCAGGGGACGGAGCGAAGGCTCTCTCCTGGCGGCAGACTCCTTTCCAAGGTGCGTCGGAATTATACCCGCGATCGCCGCTCAAGGGCAGGTCGGGAACGCTCTCGTGTCGGTCGTCGCCGGCGACACTCGGCCGGCGGGATTCTCGTACCGCTGCACCGCTCGGGTGAGGGTGTCGGTCACCGTCAGAACGTAGTGGACGTCGGTCGTGGCGGCGGCGAAGACCCAGTAATGCCCGCTCCGGGCGCAGCCGTCCAGCACCTTGACCATCAGCTCCCAGTTTTCCGGGTTGAAGAACCAGAACAGCCCCGAGTCCGCCGAGGCGCCCGGCACCACCGTGCCGGGCCCGGAGGAGCCCCGGACATCCCAGACGACCTCGACCCGGAAGCGGCCGCGGTTCAGGCACAGACTCATCGCGTCGCTCACGCAGGCCGGGGGCGGTGGCGGCGGGGGTGGAGGCGGGGGCGGCGGCGGCTCGGGGCCGGGGCGGCCCTTGCCCGCCAGGAAAAGGAATCCCTGGGTCATGGAGGACTCGGGCCAGTTGGTGTGGCCGTAGCCCGTCTGCACATCCTCTTCCCAGGGCACGCCCAGCCGGTTCCATTGGCTCTTCAGGTTGGCGTAGGCGCCGCCGGTGTAGTTCGGATCGGTCGCGCCGTAGTACATGCGGATCGGCGGCTTGTAGGAAGGATCGGCCAGCGAGGGCACCGTGTACCAGGGCGAGGCCAGGGTGAAGACGGCGCTGTACGCCGAGCCGGCGTACGCGAGCAGATAGGCGTAGGCCCCACCGGCCGAGTGGCCCGCGATGGCGATGCGGAGGTCGTCGACGACGCGCTCCTCCCGCACCAGGCGCAGGGTCTCGGCCACGGTCTGCGCGTCGGCCGCCGTTCCCCAGCCCAGGCCGGACGACTTGGGCATCGCCACCACGACGCGGGCGGCCTCGGCGGCCCCTTGGACGGAGCTCCGGTAGAAGGTCGGGTTCAGGCCGGAGCCGTGAAGGAAGAGGACGAGGGGCGCGGGCACCGAATCGTCGAGGCTCGCGGGGACGTAGAGCCAGAAATAGGAACCGGTCGCCGGAGTCTCGACGACCCGCCACTCAGCGGTCGTCGCCGCGCCGGCCGGCGCGGACAGGGCGAGAACGAGCAGGAGATGGAACCCGAGGAGGAGCTTCGCCATGGAGAGAAGGTAACACGTCCAGAAAGGGTTTCCCCCACCCCTCCATCCGCTCCTCCAGCCGGGCCGTGCAGTCGCAGTCGGAGCAGGCCCAGGGCTCCTCGCCGTTCAGATCGCGGCACAGCCGGCGGCTGTGGGCGTCCTGCACGCGGACGAGCTCGAAGTACTCCTCCCAGTAGGCCCGCTCCTCCTCCAGCGGCTCCCGGCAGAAGCAGACCTCCACCCAGCGGACCGTGCCATCGGAGGTCAGGCGGGCCTGGGCCATGTTCCGCAGGTACTCGTCGCCCGCCACGGAGCCGAGGCCCAGGGTGCCGCCTTCGATCGCCCGCAGCAGGTCGGCCTCGCGGCCGGGCCTGACACGGGTTTTGACCAGATATCTCACCTTCAAATCCTACCAGCCGGGACGGCTTACCATCCCGGAGCAATCAGGAAGCCCGTGACCCAGCTCTCGTTGGGCCGCTGGAAGGGCTTCGCGTAATAGAACTCCAGCACGGCGAAGCCGCCGAGCAGCACCCGGGCAGAGACGCCGGCGCTGACCACCGGCACCCGGTCGATCGTGTCGCGGTCGAAGCGCAGCTCGGGCGTCGAATCCTTCGTCCAGGCCGTGCCGGCGTCGACGAAGAACGACAGGTCCGTGGGCAGGAAACGGGCGCGGATCAGGCCGTAGCCCTCGACGCCCAGCAGCGGCAGCCGCAGCTCCAGGTTGGCCACCGCGATCCGGCTGCCGATCAGACGGTCGAACTCGGGGCAGGCGCTCGGGTCGCCCGGCACGGGGGTGCAGTCCGAGAGGCCGATGTCGCCGAACTCGTAGCCGCGCACCAGGGTCGGCCGGCCCAGGTACAAGGAGCTCAGCCGCTCGCTCTCGGCGTCCCGGCCGTAGCGGCCGAAGTGGAGACCCCGCATGGCCAGAGTGACCGGCCGGAAGAAGAAGTAGCGCCGGTAGTCCGCCGTCAGCGCTTCGAACTCGAGGTCGCCGAAGGTGGGCTCCACCTCGACGCGGTACCGCCGCCCGCGCACCGGGGCCGTGAAGCCGAAGTAGCTGCTGTCCCCCACGAAGGCGAGTGTGGCCTGGTAGAGCTGGAGCGCCTCGGGGGCCGGCAGGCCCCGGTCCGAACGGTCGATGATCTGATCGCCGACGACGGTCACCTGGAACAGCTCGTTGTCGAAGCCGATGCGGGTGACGCCGGCCGAGGCCTCGAAACGCTGGGTGAGAGACAACGGATACTGGCTGATGAGAGATACCCGGTCCTCGGTGATGGTCTGCCGGACCTGCTGGATGAACGTCGCCGGCAACTGGCCGTTTTCCGTGTCCACCACGCCATCGCTGATCGTCGTGAAGCCCGAGATATAGGGCAGGTGGCTCGCGGAGCCGCCCCATTGCAGACGGCGGGCCTGGTTCAGGTAATAGCCCTGGAACCCGAACTCGTTGATCTGGCCCGTCTCGCCCTGGATGGCGACCCCGATCTCCTGCTGGCCGAGCTCGTCGCTGAACAGGGCGGCGATGTCGCCGCCCACGCCCGTGCCGTAGGTGCTGCTGTAGCCCACGCCGATGCTGGGCCCGATCCAGTCGAGCTTGAAGCCGCGGCGGTAGGCCTGCACGGCGGGGTCCTGCCCGCCCGGCTCGGCGGGGAGCTCGCGGTTCTGCAGGTATTCCGAGACCAGGCCGCGCGTCGTCGGCTGCTGCGGCGGCAGCAGGGCGGCCCGCGCCTCCGCCGCCTCGTCGCGCGCCGCCACCACCGGCTCCCCCCTGGCCGCGCCGGCTTCCAGGGAGTGGACCTCGTGGCGGTCTTCGTTGAACACCGAGATCAGGATGTCGCCGGTGCGCGGCGACACCGACAGCGCCGGCGACAGCCGGGTGATGCCGGCGACGCCGGTGGCGGCCCGGGTGACCCGGAACAGCTCGCCGCTGCCCAGGGACAGACGGTACAGGTCGCTCACGCCGGCGCGGTCGGAGAGGAAGTAGAGGTCCTGGCCGCCGGGGGCGAAGCGGGGATTGAACTGCGTGGAGTTAGGCATGGGAGCGACGATCTGGCGGGTCTGGCCGCCGGCCACCTCCATGAGCCAGATACCGATGTCGCCGTATTTGTCTCCCAGATCACCGCGGTTCCCCGGATCGCCGCCCGTGCCACGGTCGGAGACGTAGGCCAGGCTCCGGCTGTCCGGCGACCACTCGGGCTGCAGCTCGGCGTAGCCGTCGCTGGTCAGCCGCCGCGAGCTGCCGCTCTCGACATCGATCAGAAAAAGGTCCGTCCATCCCCCCACCGAGCCGGAGACGGCGATGGAGCGGCCGTCCGGCGACCAGGCGGGGTTCCAGAGCTGCCCCGCCTCCGGCACGCCGATCCGCCGCTCGATACGGCGGGAGCGCACGTCGAGGATGGCCAGCTCGTTGTCCCCTTGAGTCTGCACCACCAGGGCGAACCTCGCGCCGTCCGGCGACCAGGTGCCCGCCGAGTCGAGGAAGCGCAACGAATCGAGGTGAGCGTCGGCGTCCGCCGAGAACAGCTTGCCCGTGATCTGGCCCGTCTTGGCGTCCGCCAGATAGAGGTCGAAGCTGAACAGGCTGCGGGTCGAGAAGACGGCGAACTGGCTGCCGTCGGGAGAGAGCACGGGCGAGACGTAGGTGTCGATCGTCTTGTCCTCGCGGGGCAGCAGGCGCTTGCCGAGGACGGCGGGCGTCTGGCGGTTCTCGATCACCGGCCCGTAGGCCTGGCGGATGGCCGCCTTCCAGTCCTCGGAGAACTGCTTGAGGTCGGTCGCGAGCACCTCCTGGAAGGCGGGCTCGAGGCCCACCCGCGCGGCGCGGGCGAACAGGCGGCCGACCACCAGATCTCCCCAGCGCCCGCCGACGTAGGCCCAGAAAGCGTGCCCCCAGCGATAGGGGAAGTAACGGGGATCCCGCGACAGCTTGTTGAGGTCCGGCAGGGCGTCCCGGGCCAGGCCGTCGCGCAGGTACATGGCCGTCTGGGGGGCGAAGCGCCCGAGCGACAGGTACTCGGCCATGCCCTCGATGAACCACAGGGGCAGGTCCACCGGGCCGGACGAGCGGACGCTCCCCTGCTCGCGGCCGCGGCGCTCCTGCAGGATGTCGTATTGAAAAACGTGCACGAGCTCGTGCCCGAGCACGTGGTCGGTGTCCGCGAAGTTGCCGGTGAAAGGCAGCACCACGCGCGTCCGCAGTCCCTCGGTGAAGCCTCCCGTGCCCTCCCCGATCAGGCCTCGCGAGACCGTCGTCTGCTGGAAGTCGGCCTGATCGGCGTAGAGGATGAGGGACTTGCGCTCGGTGAACTCGCGTCCGAAGACGGAGGAGAGGCGGGAGTACCAGCGCTCCGCCATGCGGGCGGCTTCCCGGACGGCCGCCTCTTCCTCGGGGTAGTAATGGATGTCGAAGTGCTCCGTCTTGAGCACCTGCCATTTGAACTGCTCATAAACGACCTTGTTGCGGCCGAAATACTGGGCGGACAGGCTCTGTGGCAGATAGATCAGAGCGGCGAGCGCGACGGCGAGGGGCAACGCTGCCCGGCGGGGATGGAAAGAACGGGACATCGGACCTCCTTGAAAGCTGGTCGGGGAGGCGGCGCGACAAATCCGCGGTGGGAGACATACTCGGCGCCGGCGACCTCCCGAGCGTTCCTGCATTCAAATCTGGTGCCTTGAATCCGTGGGATCGCTATACTGGACGTCCTATGCAAGCGCCTGAATACGCCGTTCTCAACCGGGAGTGCCGGGCCGTCCAGATCCCGGAAGGCACCCCGTCCCTCCTCTCCTCCGGCACCCGGGTCCGCATCACCCAGGCGCTCGGGGGCGCCTATACCGTCGTCACCGATCGGGGATACCTGCTCCGCATCGACGCCCGGGACGCGGACGCCATCGGCAAGGCTGACCCCGGCGAGGCAGCCGGGAGCGGCCCCGCCGGCCTGGAAGGGGCCACCCTGGAAGACCGGACCTGGGCCAGCCTCCGCACCTGCTTCGACCCGGAGATCCCCGTCAACATCGTCGATCTCGGGCTGGTCTACAACTGCGAGATCACCGAGCTGCCCGGCGGCGGCAGCCGGGTCGACATCAAGATGACCCTCACCGCCCCTGGCTGCGGCATGGGCCCCGTCCTGGCCCAGGACGTCAAGGAGAAGGTCCAGGCCCTGCCGGGAGTCGAGGAGGCGGACGTCGAGGTCGTCTTCGATCCGCAGTGGAATCAGAACATGATGAGCGAGGCGGCCCGGCTGGAGCTGGGGCTGTTCTAGGACTCCTCGACCGGCATCTCTTCAGGGACCTGCGCCGCTCGCCGGCCCGCGAACAGCCGCTTCACCGACAGCCGCGCGTTGTCCAGCTCCGCCAGCGCCCAGATCTTCAGCCCTCTCGCCGCCATGCGGACGGGGGCGGACTGGAGATCGAACAGCGCCTTGACCCGGCGGCCGTCGTTGCGCCGGCCGGCCTCGCCGGCGGCCCGGCGGTTCAGGACGATCGCCTTGAAGCGCCGGTTGTAGATCCGCATCAGGTGATAGCTGATGAAGGCCGGCTTGGGCCCCAGCACCGGCATCCAGTGGAACTTCCCGTACAGGCGGTAGGCTGGAATGACCACGAAGAGGTAGTACTGGGCCGTCTCGATGAGGAACGAGGCGGAGAGCAGGTCGTGCTCCCCCATGTAGTAGTACTTGTCCTTGTAGATCGACTGGAAAAATCGGTGGTAGGAGCGCAGGAACGTCTCGTTGTGCTCCGCGATGCGGGCGGCGATGGCGGCGGCGTCCTCTCCGGAAGCGTGCGCCTTGACGATCTCCACCGTCGCCTCGACCGAGAAGGAGGCGTGGTCCAGCCCCGGCGAGTAATAGGGGTCGAGGAAGGCCGCCGCGTCCCCCAGCAGCGCCCAGCCGTCGCCCATGTACTGGCGGGTGACGTAGGCGAGGTTGGAGTACGTCCGCAGGTCCTCCGCCTTCATGCTGGCGCCCTCGATCAGCTCCGCCGCGGCGGGAATGGCGCGCAGGAAGCCCAGGTAGTCGTTCGCCAGGTCCTTGCCGCGGTCCAGGTGGATCAGCCGGGTGTCGAAGACGATGCCGATGCTGGTCTCGCCATTGCCCAGGGGGATGTACCACACCCAGTAGCCGAAGCCCATGTAGTGGTTGGTGGCGAGGCGGCGGGACCCGACGTTGCCGCGGGAGAAGGCGAGCGGCCCGCGGGCGGCCACGTCGTCGATGTGGCGCACGCCCTCCCACCGGCACCAGATGGCCGCCGTGGGATGCTCGCGGTTGCGCTCGATCAGCCCCAGGCGCTTGCCGAGGAAGTTGGCCCGTCCCGTGGCGTCGAGCACCCAGCGGCAGGAGACCGTTTCGGCCTCGCCGTCCCGCTCCAGGGTGACGCGATGGTCGAACGTCCCCAGCTCGACGTCGCGGACCCGGGCCGGCCGGAGCAGCTCGGCCCCCTCCGCCACCGCGGTCGCCAGCAGGTGCTCGTCGAGCGCGTCGCGGCGGAGCTGGAACGAGGGGACGGTGCTGCGCTGGAAGGCCCCGGTCTCGCTGGCCTCGGCATGGCACCGCACCTTGTCGTTCTGGAACCAGTAGCGCAGCCCCTCCTTGGGCAGATGCTCGCGTTCCAGGTGCTCCCACATGGCGAGCCGCCGGGTGAGGAACATCCCCGACATCTCCGTCGTCGCCTCGCCCACCTTGGCGTCGAAGGCCTCCGCCCGCTCGACCACGAGCACGGAGAGGTCCGGCCGGTCCCGCCGGAGCAGGATCGCCGCCGAGGCGCCGCTGAACGCGCCGCCGAGGATGATCACGTCGTAATGCTTCATGGGAACTCCTTCAGTCTTTTCAAACAGATGACTATTCGGCCTTCCAGCGATCCCAAGGATCGGGCGGTCCGGAGGGAACCTTGGCGAGCACGCGGTCAAACGCCGCGCGGTCCCCCTGCCGGGCAAGGACCTCTAGGTAGTCCTCCGTCATCAGAGCCGACATCTTCTCCGCCACCGCCGTACTGACAAGCTGGTTGATTGAGACCTTCTCCTTCTTGGCCAGGTCTTTCAAATGCCGGTGCAGCGAGTCGGGAAGGCGGATGCTGAGGGTTGCCATGATCAATCTCCAATAACGTCGAGGAATGCCTTGGGTGTGATCACCTGAATCCCGAAGCGTTCTGCCGCCGCGAAGTCCTTGCCGTTGTACGTGACGACATACCGTGCCCGGGAGGCGACGGCAAGCTCCAGGACCATGTCGTCTTTGGGATCGGGCAGACTCGGCCGCCAGAGGTAGAAGATCTTCTGCTGGTGAGCGACCGCGCATAGGAACCGAAGGACGGAGAGAACGTCGTCTTGGTCCAGGCTCGTGGCACGCAGCAGCACATCCTCATACTCCAGTACCAGCGGCACCGAGACGCAGATCTCGAACCGTCCTTCCCTTATCAGGGATACAAGCCGGAACGCCACACCCTCGCGAGAGCGAAACGCAGAGACGAGAACCTTGGTGTCCAGGACCACTCTCACTGTTGCCATGGTAGCACATACGGTATCATGGCTACATATGGCCCTTACATTCCCCAACTTCGGCTGGCCACGCTTCTGGGTACCCCGAGACGGTCATCTGGTCCTGGATGACGAGGGCTTCCTTGCCGATCCGGCGGGCAAGCACGGGCCTTATCTCAATCCCTATGCTCTCCCATTTGAGTCCGTCGCGAGTCGCCGTTGTGCCGTGCTGCTCGGGGAGCCGGGCATCGGCAAGAGTACCGAGCTCGAGCAGGTGAACCGGCAAAGGACCTCCGCTCCTGCTGCCGCGGAGGTTCTGGATCTCAACCTGAAAGACTACAGCAGCGACACCCTCCTCGTTCAAGATCTGTTTGACAGCCCCAAGTTCCAGGAGTGGGCGACCAGCAGCCAGGATCTTCTCCTTTCCTTGGACAGCCTGGACGAGTGCATGCTCCGCGTCGAGACGGTGGCCAACCTTCTGTCCTCCAGGCTCGCCCGCTATCCGGTCCATCGGCTCTGGCTCCGTATCGCCTGCCGCACGGCCGTCTGGCCCCAATCTCTCGAACAGACTCTCGAGGGACTCTGGGGCCGAGAACAGTTAGGTGTCTTCGAGTTACTGCCTCTCCGCAGAGTGGATGTCGAAGCGGCAGCGAAAGCTTTCGGTGTCCAGCCCGAGGCCTTTCTCAACGAGCTAGTATCCCGCCAAGCGGTGCCCTTCGCGATCAAGCCTCTCACTCTCCGCTTCCTCCTTGAGAAGTTCCGGCAAAATGGCCGTCTTCCTGATCAGATCGTGGAGATCTACTTGGAAGGCTGTCGCTCACTCTGCGCCGAGACCAATCCCAGCCGGCTTGAGACAGGCCGGGCAGGCAAGCTCAGCGCCGATCAGCGGCTGGCCGTGGCAGAGCGCCTCGCTGCCTTGACTCTGTTCGCCGGACGCACCGCGATCTCGCAAGAAGTCTCCCTCGCCGGCCAGCTTGACGAGGGTGTCCTCTCAATCCAAGAAACCTTGGGTGGTTCCGAGAAAGAAAACGAGAGCGCTGTGGAGATCACGCCTGAAGCCGTCCGCGAGACCCTTGACACCGGACTTTTCTCGGCACGAGGCGCCGTACGGCTCGGCTGGGCGCACCAGACCTACGCAGAGTTTCTTGCCGCTCGGTATTTGATCCGCCATGGCTTCGATACCGCGCAGAAAATCTCTCTGGTCACTCACCCGGACTACAGTTCCAGGCTTGTCATTCCCCAACTCGTACAGACTACTGTCTGTCTGGTCAACCTAGACCCTGCCCTCTTCGAAGAGCTTGTCCGGGACAGCCCCCACGTCCTCCTCCGCAGCGAAGCCAGCGCATGGGATGATCGCCAGAAGTTCGCGCTCACAGCGTCGTTCCTGAAGCTCATCGCCGACCTGAAACTCACGGATAGAGACAACGAGCTTCGGAGAGGCCTTTCAAAGCTTGACCATCCCAACCTCGCGAGCCAATTGGAAACCTATATTCGGGATCGAACGGCAAACGCGGTTGTCCGCAGAGTCGCCATAGGCATTGCAGAGGCCTGCCATGTGATCCAGCTCCGAGAGACTCTCCTGGAGCTCGCATTGGATAGGTCTGACCATCAACCGACCCGCGTCCAAGCAATCCGCGCACTTCGAGAAACTGGAGACAACACAATCCGGCAACAGCTTGCTACGCTTCTCTCCACGGACCTTCTGGAAGACGATGATGATCAAATCCGGGGAGCTGTGCTGAACCTGGCCTGGCCCGATCTACTCTCTTTCGAGAATCTCACTCAATATCTCACAGAACCCAAGGACAGCTCCTTTATCGGTGCATACTGGATCTTCCTCAAAGATGAGCTCGCCCAGAGACTTCGGCTCACGGACCTTCCTCAAGCGCTCGTTTGGGCAGGCCAGCAGGAAGGCTGGCGCGGCATACTCTCTCCTCTTGCCGCGGCTGCAGACAACATCGTGAAGGCAGGGTGCAGGTACGTCGACGATCTCACCATCCTTAGCCCCCTTACGATAGTTATCGAAGAACGCTTGAAGAACCAACGATCCTTATGGAATGAAGATCGCTTCGACGAATCCACAGATGGCCCTCTTCAAGATGTCAGTAAGCGGCATTTCCTCATTCAATCCCTAGTCGATCATGCTCCAGATGCTCGATCCTTATCGGAGCTACAAATCATCCGCCGCTTCCAGGAGGCCGACCTCCCCTGGCTCGTCCAGCAGTCCTTGGCGGCACTTACAGAGGCAGAGCAGAAAAAATGGTCTCTCTTGGTGCAGGAACTCTTCCTCACCGATGTCAACCGCTACTGGACTCCGGTTCTCGAAGCTTCCCTTCAGAACAAAGTCCTTGCACAGGATCTCTCCTTCTGGTTTGGTCCGGTAGTGCTCGACTCTCGAGAAGCAGCCTGGCAGAGAGAAGAATGGACAAGGTCTCAAGAAGCAGTAATAGCGGAGAAGGAAGAGGACGAGGATGAGTCTCTTGCTCTGACATCACCACAACGGCAGATCGATCTCGCACTGCAAGAGACCGGAGCCGGAGCAAAGAATGTTTGGTGGGGCCTCGCCGAGCTCCTAGGAAATTGGCAGCGCCAAGAGTTGGACGCCGATATCCGCAAATATCGGACCTGGCAGCATCTCGATCAGGATCGAAGATCGAGAGTCGTCCGAGCAGCACAGATTCACGTCTCCGAAGGAGAAGATCCTGGAGACGGCACGATGAGCCGCAGCTTTAAGATCAGAGAGCTTTCCAGCTTTCGAGCTCTCTATCTGGCCAGCTCGGAGACTCCGGACTTCTGCAGCCGATTGAGCCAAGACGTCGTCGCGAAGTGGACACCGATCCTCCTGCGAAAGCCCGGCCTTGTCGACGATAAAGCCGAACCCTATGCACAGCTTCTTCGCTTGGCTTCCCAGAAGGCTCCTGATGTCGTGGTTCAGAAGATCTCCCAGGCAATCGACGAGCAGAATCGGGCAGCCGACGACAACGATCAACCGAATTTCGGCACACAACTTCGGGAATGCTGGAACGATCGGGTGGAGATCCTTCTCATCGAGAAGCTGACGGGAGGCGAGCTCAAGCCTCGCTTCGCTGGCTATCTGCTGGAGATCCTCCTCACAAGAAAATCGGTACAAGCCCAGATGTGGGCCCTGCAAGTGCTCGGCGAGTCTATTCCCACTGAGCCGGCAGACCAAGAGGTACAGCTTCGGGTGGCACTAAGCCTTTTATTCATGGAAGGCGACGGCTGGAGCTCGGTCTGGAGCCGCATCAGCGCCTTGGCCGCGCTTCAAGATGCACTGGAAGAACTCACAGTGAACCACCTGTACAATGAATTTGAATGGGGCCTATTGACTACCCTTGCAGGGTCGCGGCTAGGCGAGATCTGCGCTTGGCTCCAGGATCTTCCCAAACCTGCCCAGTCAGGGACAGGTGTCCATGCGGGGCCACGTGGCATAGCCGAAGTCTTTCGTGGCCAGCTCTTCAACCACTTGCAAGGAGCAGGGACTCCGGGCGCCCTCCAGACCTTGGAACACTTGGCGCTGCTGCGCCCCGACGATCCCGGGCCGAAATGGATGCTCGCGGAAGCTGGGCAGGCTTCGCTGCGCCAGACTTGGATTCCTCCGACACCGGCAACGATTCTCGCAATGGCGCGCCGCCCGGATTCCCGCATTGTCGACAGCGGTGAGCAGCTTCTCGCAGTCACCATAGAGTCTCTCGAACGTCTCCAGCAGAAACTCCATGGCCATACACCCCTCGTCGATTTCTTGTGGAACCGGTGGCCGGACGATAACGGCAGAGAACTTTGGCGGCCCAAAGACGAGGAAGATGCCTCCAATCTTGTCAAACTTCATTTCGACGAAGATTTCACCGCAAGGGGGATCGTCCTGAATCGCGAGGTTGAGATACGCCGAAGCCGGGGCAAAGAGATCCGTCAAGGCCAGGAGACGGATATTCTGGTCGATGCCATCGCCCGAAACCCCCGCAGCGGAGAGCCGCAGCGGATCTCCGTCGTCATTGAGGTCAAAGGCTGTTGGAACGATGACCTGAAGTCTGCCATGAAGGAGCAACTCGCCGCGCGCTATCTTGCAGAGAGCAATTGCCGTCACGGCCTCTACCTGGTTGGATGGTTTCTCTGCGATGCATGGGATGCGGAGGATTACCGAAAAGGCAGAACACCGAAGTGGTCACTTCAGCAAGCGAAGGAATACTTTCACGAGCAAGCTGCCGAGCTTCCACAGAGCAAGTCATTGATCCGCGCTTTCGTTCTCGATACGGCAATCCGGTAGCGCCGCATCTGGCCCGGCTCAGCTCGGCGACCCGTTCGAGCGAGAACGGTCGGCGCTCGAGAAGCGGCACGGTGGCGACTCCGTGGCACGTCGGTCCTCACGGCCAGTTCGGATTGTCGGACCGCACCACCAGCCCGAAGGAGGGCTCGCCGCGCCGCTGAACGGGCCTTTCGCCACCCCTCCTGAGCCTCCGGCGGAGCCTGGGGTTGCGGGATTGGCGCAAGTGGGTCAAAATGAGGGCCCTGCACAAGATGCGACACTATCGCCCCGCCTCCCCCACCCCTTGCTTCCTTTCCGCATGATCTAGCCAAAACGGAGACAACTTGATTCGGAGAATGCTGATCAACGCACAGCGTCCGGAAGAGCTGCGCGTCGCCATCGTCCAGGGCAACCTCCTGGAGAACTACAAAGTCGACGTGGCGGAATCCGGCCTCACCCGCGGCAACATCTACCGCGGCGTGATCGCCAGCATCCAGCCCAGCCTGAACGCGGCCTTCATCGACTACGGCGCCGAGCGCCACGGCTTCCTGGCCATCCAGGACGTGGTCCCCGAAGCCTTCTACCGCCAGCCCCACAGCTCCCACCCCCGCATCGACGAGGTCCTCGAGAAGGGCAAGCCCATCGTCGTGCAGGTCCAGAAGGACCCCATGGGACAGAAGGGCGCGGCGATCACCACCAGCCTTTCCCTCGCCGGCCGCTATCTCGTGCTGACTCCCTTCGAGGACACCCGGGGCGTGTCGCGCAAGGTCGAGGACGAGGACACCCGCAAGAAGCTCAAGGCCCTGGCCAACAGCCTCGACCTGCCCGACGGCTGCGGCGTCATCCTGCGCACCAACGCCCTCGGCCAGACCAAGACGACGCTGACCCGCGACCTCGGCGCCCTGCTGCGCCTCTGGAAGCGCGTCCAGACGGCCGCCATCCAGGGCAAGGGCACCCGGCTCCTGTACACCGACCAGGACCTGATCCTCCAGGCCCTGCGGGATCATCTGGACACCAGCATCGCCGAGGTGCTGGTCGACGATGACGACGCGTTTCACAAGGCGGAGGCCTACATCGCGGCCTTCATGCCGCGCTCCAAGACCCGCCTGGTGCGCTATTCGGAACGCATCCCCCTGTTCAGCCGCTACGACCTCGAGCCGCAGATCGACCGCATCTACGAGCGCCGGGTGGAGCTGCCGAGTGGCGGCTCGATCGTCATCGACGCCACCGAGGCGCTGACCGCCATCGACGTCAACTCGGGCCGCTCGACGCGCGCCGCCACCCAGGAGGAGACGGCGCTCCACACCAACATGGAGGCCGCCTCCGAGGTCGCCCGCCAGCTCCGGCTGCGGGATCTCGGCGGCATCGTGGTGGTCGACTTCATCGACATGCGCGCCTCGAAGAGCCAGCGCAAGGTCGAGAAGGCCGTCAAGGACGCCCTCAAGGCGGACAAGGCGCGCACGACCGTGGAGCGCATCAGCTCCAACGGGCTGCTCGAGATCAACCGCCAGCGCATCCAGCAGGCCCTGCAGCTCCGCACGCACCGCCCCTGCCCCACCTGCAACGGCCTGGGCAGCCTGGCGAGCGAAGAGATGGTGAGCCTGTCGATCCTCCGCCGCATCGAGGCCCGGGCCGCGTCGGGGTCGATCCAGGGTGCCCGCATCAGCCTTCACCCCGAGCTGGCCGACGCCCTCCAGAACCACTACCGGCGGGAGCTGGCGGCCCTCGAGGAAGAGTTCGACATCGACATCGAGATCATCGCCGCGCCCGGTCTCCACCGGCCCGAGGAGAAGATCGAGTGGCAGAAGCGCGAGAAGCCCGCGCGCGTCTCGAAGCAGCAGAAACCCGCCCCCATCACCCTCCAGGCCTGGGACCTCGCTCTCCCCGAGGACGAGGAAGAAGAAGATGAGGAGGACGAGGAGCTCTGCGAAGGCGAGGAGCACGACGAGGAGCCCCATGGCGCGGCGGAGACGGACGAGGCCGCCCAGAGGCGCAAACGCCGCCGCCGCGGCGGGCGGAAGCGCAAGAAGAAGGGGGCCGCCGCCGGGGCCGCCGGCAATGGCGGTAATGGCGGCAATGGCGGCAATGGCGGTAATGGCGACAACGGCGGCAATGGCGTTCATGGTGGTAATGCCGACCATGGCGGCCAGGGCTCCAACGAAGTCACGCTCCTCGATCTCTCCGAGCTCTCCCCGGCCGAACAGATCGCCTTTGCTCCCATGCGCGAGAGCCAGCCGTCGGTGTCTGGAGCGGCTGGAGACGACGCCGACCTGTTCGACGACGAGGACGACGACGGGCCGGACGACGACTTCGAGGATCTTCCCGAGGGCAACGGCGGTGATGAGGCCGGCGCCGCCGCCGGCACGACGGGCCCCCGCCGGAAGCGCCGCCGGAGGCGGCGGCGGAAGGCCTAGCACAAAAAGGCGGCGGTCCCTTTCGGGGGGCCGCCGCTCGGAATTGACTTCAGCCGAGACTACAGGGTGCAGGTGGCGATGGAAGTGCCGCCGGCGCTGCAAGTCCTCATCGCGCCCGTGAGGGGCGCACAGCCATCCTGAGTCCCGCACTCGCAGCCGGTGGGCATGAGACATTGCGCGCTGGTGTCGACGCCACCCGCAATCCACTGCATATCACTGCCCTGAAGGTGCCGGAGCGTCTCCCGGTTCAGGCTCAGCTTCTTGACGTGCTTCTTCATCTTCGCTTCCTTTCTCCAAGGAACGATGGTTAGAACCTTCCCCCGGGGGCACCGTTGCTAGCGAGGAAGATCCTAGCGCTTTCCTTGAGGAAAGTAAACGTCAAGCCTCAATTCGACTGAATAAAAAGAAGTTTAGGACTTATTCTTGGACGACCGGAGACCCCAGCCCTCCTCTCCCCCGAGGGGAGAGGAGGGAGCACGGCAGGGGTTCCTAGAAACGCACCCGCAGTCCGAGTTGCGCCAGGCGCTGCTCCCCCTGGAGGGGGTCGCCGGCGTACAGGGTCGGCTTCTTGCCGATCGGGTTGCCATTGGCGTCGAACTCGTTGATGTAGCCAGAGGGGTTCTTCGCGTTGAACAGGTTGAAGACCTCGCCGATCAGCTCGACGGACGCCAAGGAGCCGAGACGGAGCTCCCTGGCCAACCGGAGGTCGAGCTGTGAGAAGGAGTGGGTGCGGCCGGAGTTGACGTGCGAAATGCCCGTACCCGGTCCGAGGTCGAGGAGCAGGCCGTCGCCGTTCACGTCACGGCTCAAGAAGACCATGTAGGGCGTGGCCGAGCGATAGCGGAAGATGCCGGAGAGGTCGATCCCCAAGGGAGCCCGGTAGGTTCCTCCGAAGGTGACCCGGTGCCGCGCATCGGTGAACAGGGGGCCGAAGCAGGCGCTGCACAGCGGGTTCAAAGGATCGGCCGGCGCGCCGCCGCGGGCGCGGCCGCCGAGATCGGGCTGCAGGCCCGCGTTGTAGATGCGGAAGTCGTCGGCGCCGGCAAGCACGTTGCCCTTCGTCTTGGAATAGGTGTAGAAGCCCTGGAGCTCGAGCTTGGAGAAGCGGGCATGGAGCCCCAGATTGGCGCCGTCATAGGAAGCCTTGCCGCGGCCGTACCACAGGCGGAAGGCGCCGAAATCGGGGAACCGGCGGGTCGCCTGAGGTTGGCCGGCGGCGTTCAGGAACGGGTTGGCCGGCATCGCGAAGGGGATGTTCTTGTAGTCGATGCTGACGGCCTCGAGGTTCAGGCCCAGCCAGTTGGTCACCTGGAACGAGTAGCCCAGCGAAGCCTGGGTCGACTGCGGCGTCGACAGCGTCGGCGAGGCGATGTCGGTGGGCGGGAAGACCGCGGCTCCGGGGATCTGGTTCGGAGGCAGCGGCTGGCCCGGCTGGAAGAAGGTGCCGTCCGGATTGAGGATGCCGGTGGCGGTGTGGACGTTGTAGCTGATCCCGTAGTTGGACTGCACGGCGAAGGAGGGGAAGAGGATCGTCGCATTGGTGTAGGGGAAGTCGTAGTAGATCCCCCAGCCGCCCCGCAGCAGTTGACGGCCATTCCCCTTGACGTCGTAGGTGAAGCCGAGCCGGGGCGCAAAATTGTTGGAATCGTTCTCGAGCTGCCCTCCCCGGCCGCCCTGGAAGTCGGCCAGGAAGAACTCGTTGAAGGTGGTCTGGGTGGACAGCGTCTGCCAGATGGGATTCGAACTCTGATCGATGTCGAAACCCGTCCAGTAATCGTAACGGAGCCCGAGGTTGACCGTCAGCCGGTCTCGCACCGCCCAATCGTCCTGAAGGTAGCCGCTGTACTGCTTGACGGGTATGCTCGCGCCGGCGAAGCCGCCGAAGAACGTGATGTCCACCACCGGTGAGCCCGGCTCGTCCGTCAGGAGGCTGTAGGAGCCGTTGGTCCCGGTCGTGGCATCGGCCTGCAGGGTCGGCTCATCGACGTAGTTGAAGCCCACTTTGAAGTCGTGCCGGCTGGGGCCGATCTCCTGGGACCATGAGAAGTCGTCCCTGAGCTGCCGCTTCTTCTGCCGGGTGGACTGCGGAGTGTTGGCGTTCTGGCCGGTCCGGGCTCCCGAGGGGAAGGTGATGGACGGTTCGTTCGAGTCCGCCGTGATGGTGTTCTCGAACTGGGTGTACTGGAGCACCAGCTCGTTCAGGGCGCCGGCGCCGAGCTGAGAGGTGTGGCCTGCCAGCACGGAGGAATAGTCGTTGGCGACGGTGCCCAGAGCCGAGGGCGCCGTCAACGGGGAGGCGCCGTACTTGTCGGCGTTCTTCTGAAAGCCATAGCGGACCATGAGGTACTGCTTGGCCGAGATGTCGTACGTCGCCTTGGCCGTGCCGAGCTCGTCGGCGAAGGGCACGGGGATCGACTGGCCGTCGAGGTCGGCCAGGGTGCCGTCGGTGGCGATCGTGTACAGGGTGTCGCGCTGGGTCTTCTCCCAGGTGGCGAAGAAGTGCGCCTTGTCCCTGACGATCGGGCCGCCCAGCGAAGCCCCATACTGCTTGCGCTCATAGGGCTGCTTGCCGACGCCCGAAGTCTTCTCGGTCTCGGTCTCGGTGTTCAGGCTGTCCTTGCGGTAGAAGCCGTAGGCGCTGCCGGCGAACCGGTTGGTGCCGGTCTTGGTAACCACGGAGAGGACGCCGCCGCTCGAGCGGCCGTACTCGGCTTTGTACTGCTGGGTCTGGATCTTGAACTCCTGCACGCTCTCGAGGTTGAAGTTCTGGAGAGCGCCGCCGATCGTGTCGTCGGCGTTGTCGCCGCCGTCGATGATGTAGTTGACGTTGCGGCCGGCGCCGCCGTTGAGGGCGACCGTCTGCTGCCCCGGCTTGGTGGGGTCGCTGTTGACGGCCAGAGACGTCCCCGGAGCGAGCGAGGCCAGGTTGGCGAACTGCCGGCCGTTCAGCGGCAGGTTCTCGAGCTCGTTCTGGGAGACCACGGTGCCGATCGACGCCGAGGTCTGGACCAGGGGCGCGTCGTCGACCACGGTGATCGATTCCTCGACGCTTGCCGGGCTCATGCTGATCTCCAGGGCCCGCTCGGTCGCCACGTTGAGCTTGACCGACTCGACGGTGACCGTGGCGAAGCCTTCGAGCTCGGCGGTGACCGTGTAGAGACCGACCGGCAGCGAGGGAAGCCGGAAGGCGCCGTCGCCCCCGGTGACCGTGGAGCGGACCAGGCCCGTCTCCTTGTTGGTGGCGTTGATGGTGACGCCGGGCAGCCGCGTGCCATCGCCGTCCTGGGCGCTGCCGACCAGGGCGGAGCTCGCCGTCTGAGCGGAAACAGGTAGAGGATGCCAGCCGCACAGCACGGTGAAGACGCAGGCCACGGCCAAAGGCCAGGAGCTCCAGCGGACGCTTCTCGGGCTCATAACGTTTCTCCTCATTGGGAAAAAGATGCACCACGATCCGATAGGAGGAATGACCCCCTATCTTAGTAAGTGCTCTTTCTGGCAGAAACGAGTAGAGCGAGCGCTACTTGTAAAAGATGGGGAAAGATCCAGGGGCGCTTTCGTGCATGATCTCGTAGACGGCCTCGAACACCGACTCCCGGTTGGGCTTCGAGAAGTAGTCGCCGTCCGAGCCGTAGGACGGGCGGTGCTCCTTGGCCGCCAGGGCGTGCGGCGCGCCGTCGAGCCAGGCGTAGCCACCCTGGATGTCGAGCACCTGCTGCATCATGTAGGCGGTGGCGCCGCCGGGCACGTCCTCGTCCAGGAACAGGACGCGGTTGGTCTTCTTGAGCGACTCGAGGATCCGGCCGTGGAGGTCGAACGGCAGCAGGGTCTGGACGTCGACGATCTCCACCTCGATGCCCAGCTCGGCGAGCTTCTGCGCCGCTTCGAGGGCGATGCGGCAGCAGGCGCCGTAGGTCACCACGGTCACGTCCGTGCCCTCCCGCAGCACCTCCGGAACGCCCAGCGGCACCCGCATCTCGCCGATGTTGGCCGGCAGCTTCTCCTTCAGGCGGTAGGCGTTCAGCACCTCGATCACCAGGGCCGGATCGTCCCCCTCCAGGAGCGTGTTGTAGAAGCCCGCGGCCTGGGTCATGTTGCGCGGCACGCACAGGTACATGCCGCGGATCAGGTTGAGCAGCCCCCCCATCGGCGAGCCCGAGTGCCAGATCCCCTCCAGCCGGTGGCCGCGGGTGCGCACGATGATCGGCGCCTTCTGGCGTCCCTTGGTGCGCCAGCGCAGGCTCGAGACGTCGTCCGACAGGATCTGCAGCCCGTAGAGGACGTAGTCCAGGTACTGGATTTCCGCGATGGGCCGCAGGCCGCGCATCGCCATGCCGATCGCCTGGCCCATGATGGTGGTCTCGCGGATGCCCGTGTCGGTCACCCGCAGCGAGCCGTACTTGGCCTGCAACCCCGCGAAGCCCTGGTTGACGTCGCCGATCTTGCCGACGTCCTCGCCGATGGCGATGACGTTGGGGCAGCGCGCGAGGGCGGCGTCGAAGCAGGCGTTCAGCACCTCGAAGCCGTTGAGCACGGGCGCGTCGGAGGCGTAGACGGCCGGCACCGGCTGGACCTTCACGGCGGCCAGCGGCGTATCGCTGTAGAGGTGCGAGTTGTAGCGGTCCTGATTGATCCGCTCCTGCTCGCTCTTCCAGTCCACCAGCTTGCGGGCGGCGGGCAGGTCCTCCCCCGCCGTGGCCACCAGGGCGCCATGAAGGGCCATCAGGATGTCGCGGCGGAGCGTCCCCTGCTGGCGCTCGAGCTCCTGGCGGAGCTTCCGCACCTCCTCGCCGTGCACCGACCTGGCGGCGAGCTCGTCGAGCAGACCCAGGACGGCCACCTTCTCCCCCTCGATCGGGGTGCGGAAGGCGTCCCAGGACCGGCGCTGCGCCTCGCGCACCGTCCGCAGGTCCTCCTCCTCGGCGGCGGCGAGCTCCCCTTCGGCGGCGATGCCCTGCTCGATCATCCACCGGCGCATCGTGACGAGGGGATCGAACTCGGCTTCCCAGTCCAGCCGCTCGCGCGACTTGTAGCGCTCGTGGCTGCCCGAGGTCGAGTGCCCCTGCGGCTGCGTCATCTCGACGACGTGGACGATGGCCGGCACCTGATCCTTGCGCACGATCTGCACGGCCGAGAGATAGGTCTCGCACAGACCGGCATAGTCCCAGCCCTTGACCGTATAGAGGTCGTAACCCTGGCGGCTCCCCGGCGAGCGGCGGAAGCCGGAGAGGATGGCCGACAGGTCCCCCTTGGTGATCTGGAACCCGTTGGGGACGGAGATGCCGTAGCCGTCGTCCCAGATCGACAGCAGCATCGGCGACTGGAGCACGCCGACGGCGTTGACCGCCTCCCAGAACATCCCCTCGGCGCAGCTCGCGTTGCCGATCGTGCCGAAGGCCACCTCGTCGCCGTTGCGCGAGAACGGCGCCATCGTCGCCTGGAGGTCCGGCAGCTCGCGGTAGAGGCGCGAGGCGTAGGAGAGCCCGACCAGGCGCGGCATCTGCGAGCCGGTCGGCGACAGGTCGGCCGCCACGTTGACCAGGTCCACCAGCTCCTTGAAGCTGCCGTCCGCGTTGAGCATGCAGGTCGAGAAGTGGGCGGTCATCGAGCGGCCGGCCGAGCAGGGCTCGCGCTCGACGTCGGCGTCGGCGTAGAGCTGGGCGAAGAACTCGTCCAGGGAGAGCAGGCCGAGGGCCATCATCAGCGTCTGGTCGCGATAGTAGCCGGAGCGGAAGTCCCCGGGCCGGAAGGCGCGCGCCAGGGCCACCTGCGCCACCTCCTTGCCGTCGCCGAAAATGCCGAACTTGGCCTTGCCCGTGAAGACCTCCCGGCGGCCGATCAGGCTCGCCTGACGGCTCAGGAAGGCGATCCGGTAGTCGCGAAGGATGCTCTCCTTCGTGAAGTGCGAGCCGCCGGCTCCGGCCGCGCCGGGCGCAAGGGACGACGAGTCCCGATCCGTGAGAGAAGAAGACATGCTCGAAAGCCTCCGCTGGCGTACCGGCTCCCCGCCGGATCCTGCGCGAAATGCTAGCACGGCCCCATGCTACGATCCCGCGTCGAACCCACCCCGCTCTTTTTCCGAGGAGGCCAATGACCGACAAGCCCAGCCGCACCGCTTTCGGCGCCCTCGCGATTCTGCTCGCCATCGTCCCTCTCGGCTGCGCCAGCGCTGCCGCCACTTCTCCCGCCGCGCCCGCCCAGGCCGCGGCGGCGAAGCCGGCGACGGCGACCGGCCAGACCGGAGCCCCGGCGAGCGAGCCCGCCCAGGCGCCCTACCCGTCCTCGTACCATCCGCTGCCCTCCCAGCCCGTCCTGATCACCAACGCGACGGTCCTCACCGCCGCCGGCGACCGCATCGAACGCGGCTCCGTGCTGATGCGCGACGGCAGGATCGCCGCCGTGGGGGCCAACGTCCAGGCGCCGGCCGGCGCCACCGTCGTGGACGGCACCGGCAAGTGGGTGACCCCGGGCGTCATCGACGCCCACTCGCACCTCGGCGTCTACGCCTCCCCCGGCGTCGACGCCAACGCCGACGGCAACGAGCTGACCGACCCGAACACGGCCGAGGTCTGGGCCGAGCACTCCGTCTGGCCCCAGGACCCCCAGTTCCCCCTGGCCCTCGCCGCCGGCGTGACCTCGATGCAGATCCTGCCCGGCTCCGCCAACCTCTTCGGCGGCCGCAGCGTCACGGTGAAGAACGTGCCGGCCCGCGGGGTCTACGGCATGAAGTTCCCCGGCGCCCCCTACGGCCTGAAGATGGCCTGCGGCGAGAACCCCAAACGCTTCTACGGCAGCAAGGGCCGCGCGCCGTCCACCCGCATGGGCAACGTCGCCGGCTATCGCGCCGCCTGGATCAAGGCCGCCGAGTACCGCCAGAAGCGGGCAGACTACGAACGGAAGAGGCAGGCGGGAGACGAGAAGGCCGAGCCTCCCGGCCGGGACCTCGAGCTCGAGACCCTGGCCGGCGTTCTCGCCGGCGAGATCCTGGTGCAGAACCATTGCTATCGGGCCGACGAGATGCTCACCATGATCGAGATCGCCAAGGAGTTCGGCTACAAGGTCACCGCCTTCCACCACGCCGTCGAGGCCTACAAGATCGCCGACGTGCTGGCCGCCAACGGCATCTGCTCCGATATCTGGGCCGACTGGTGGGGCTTCAAGATGGAGGCCTTCGACGGCATCCGCGAGAACGCCGCCCTGCTCCAGAAGGCCGGCGCCTGCGTCGTCATCCATTCCGATTCCGCCGAAGGCATCCAGCGGCTCAACCAGGAGGCCGCCAAGTCCATGGCCGCGGGCAACCGCATGGGCATGAGCCTCCGCGAGGAGGACGTCATCCGCTGGCTCACCATCAACCCCGCGAAGTCGCTCGGCATCGGCGACCAGACCGGCTCCCTGGAGCCGGGCAAGATGGCCGACGTGGTCCTCTGGAGCGGCAACCCGTTCAGCGTCTACAGCCGGCCCGACAAGGTCTACATCGACGGCGCCCTGGCCTTCGACCGCGGCGATCCCTCCCATCAGCCGGAGATGGACTTCGAGCTCGGCATCCGGGAAACCGGGGAGGTGAGCCAGTGAGAGTCTTGACCAGGACGAGAGTCCTGACCCTCCTCGCCGGCCTGGCGCTGGCCGGGCTCCCCCGGGCCCTGCCCGCCGAGATGCTGGCCATCACCGGCGCCACCATCCACACCCTTGGGGCTCAGGGGACGATCCGGAACGGCACGCTGCTGATCGAGAACGGCAGGATCCGGGCCGTCGGCGCCACCGTGACGCTGCCGGCCGGCGTGCGGCGGATCGACGCCCGCGGCAAGGTGGTGACGCCGGGGCTGTTCGACTCGTTCTCGCAGATCGGCACCGTCGAGGTCAACGCCGTCCCGGGGAGCGCCGACTCCTCGGTCGACGACGACCGCGTCACCGCCGCCTTCAACGTCGCCGACGCCCTCAACCCGCGCTCGACGCTGATCGCCGTCAACCGGATCGAGGGGCTGACCCGTGCCGTCGTGGCGCCGGGCACCGGCAAAAGCCTGATCGCCGGCCAGGGCGCCGTCATCCATCTCGGCGGTCCCGGGGACTACATCGTGCGCTCCCCCGCCGCCATGTTCGCCGTGCTCGGCGAAGCCGGAGCCGGGCTCACCGGCGGCTCGCGGGCGGGCGCCATGCTCCGCCTGCGGGAGGCCTTTCAGGACGCCGTCGACTACGCCGCCAACCGCAAGTCGTTCGAGCAGGGGGACCGGCGCGAGTACTCGCTCTCCCGGCTCGACCTCGAAGCCCTCGGCCCCGTGGTCAAGGGCCAACTACCGCTCGTCCTGTCGGTCGACCGGGCGAGCGACATCGAGGCCGCTCTGCGGCTGGCCAAGGAGCTCGACCTCAAGCTGATCCTGGCCGGCGTCACCGAGGGCTGGATGGTGGCCCGGCAGATCGCCGAGGCCAAAGTGCCGGTGCTGGTCAACCCGCTCACCAACCTGCCCGGCAGCTTCGAGAGCCTGGGAGCGACGCTGGAGAACGCCGCCCGTCTCCACAAGGCCGGAGTGACCCTCGCCTTCATGACCGGCGACGCCCACAACAGCCGCAACATCAAGCAGGGGGCGGGCAACGCCGTGGCCTACGGCATGCCCTGGGAAGCCGCCCTCGCCGCCATGACCTCCGTCCCCGCCCGCATCTGGGGCATCGCCGACCATTACGGCACCCTCGAGCCGGGCAAGGACGCGGACGTGGTGATCTGGGACGGCGATCCACTGGAGGTGACCACCTTCGCCGACGCCGTCTTCATCCGCGGCCGGGAGATGCCGATGAAGAGCCGGCAGACCGAGCTGCGGGACCGCTACAAGAACCTGCAGACGCCGCTGCCGCCGGCGTATCAGAAGCCGTAGGCGTTAACAGCCAGGGGCCCCGGTCCGGGGCCTCTGGCGTGTCACCCCCGCTCTTACACGCATCTCGCCGGGCGTCGGCCAAACAGCCTTGGCAACGAGAGCGTCGCCCTGGAAGGGCGGGATTTGACCAGCCCGGGGTGGCAACCCCGGGAACGCAGCCCACCTCCCGCACCAAGTCCCGAAGGGCCGACATTCCGTCGAGCGGTGGAAGGGAAGTCAGACCTTGGCTCTGCCGGGCGGTTCCGTTTCGTCGACGAGATCTGCCGGCCCTTCGGGGCTGAGAGGGTATCGGCCTACCGTTCCCGGGGTTGCCACCCCGGGCTGTTCAGATCCCGCCCTTTCAGGGCGACGCTGCGGCTTGCGAGTCTGTCTGGCCGAGGCCCGGGCGAGATGTATGTAAAGAGGATGGCGTGTCACCCCTGGATGTGTGCTTCGAGGATGGTGAACAGTAGATCGCAGTGGTGGGCGCGGGAGCGGGGCCGATCAACACGTTGAGGGGCTCCAGGTCGAGGCTCACCCCCTCGCTCCCGTAGGAGAGGAGGTTCGTCAGCCGAATCGAATGGAGAAGCTTCTTACCCTGCATGCAACCACCCCCTGCGCGAGATTTACGGGGTCGGGTCGTAATAGGCAGCCCGGAAGCCGTCGACAGGGCCTCCGGGCTTGGATTCAGTTGTCAAAGAGCCACGTTCCCCGCTCGTCAGGCCGCGTTCCCCGTGGGGAATGCCTCGCGACGCCCGCGAAACGGCCCGTTCCCCGCGACTCGCGGGACATTCCCCACTCTTCACGCCACGAAGACAGCGGGGAATGGGGCCCATAGGACCTAATACGCGCCGTTCCCCATGGGGAATGCGGCGTTCCCCACGGGGAATGCTTCGTTGTCGAGCTTCTCCGTCATGCGCATTGTCCGTCACGTTCCATTCCCCCGGGGGAATGCTCCGTGACGGATCGGAAACGTTCCATTCCCCACGGGGAATGCTCCGTGACGGATGGGGAACGTGGCATTCCCCAGGGGGAATGCCGCCTCAAGGGTGGGGAATGGGACCCGAAGAGCCTCTCGCGAGCTTGACGAGCCCCATCGCCTTCTGCCATCCTATGCACATCAGGTATATCTGATGCTCCAGCTGAACGCAAGACCCCGCGCGCGGAGCGCTCTTTGACAACTGAATCCATGACGGGAGCGGCCGCGGGCCGGAGAGGAGGCCGCTCCCTGCCATTTGTGGGATCCCGCTAATCCCGCCGCAGGGCCACCAGCGGACTGACCCTCATCGCCCGGCGAGCCGGCAGGTAGCAGGCCGTGAAGCCCACCAGAGAGAGCACCAGGAAGACCGTGGCGATGATCAGCGGGTCCGTGGGCGCCACGCCGAACAGCACGCTCGCCAGCACGCGGCGCAGGGCCACGGCGCCGGCCAGGCCGAGGAGCAGGCCGATCCCCACCAGCCAGGCTCCCTGCCTCAGGATCATCTTCAGCACCTGGCGGGCCTGGGCCCCGAGGGCCATCCGGACGCCGATCTCCTGGGTCCGCAGCTCCACCGTGTAGGCCAGCACGCCGTAGGTGCCGATGCCGGCCAGCGTCAGGGCCACCAGGGAGAAGATCAGGACCAGGAAGGCCAGGAAGCGCGGCTGCCCCACCGAGGCGTAGACCACCCGGGTCATCGGCTCGACGTTCGCCACCGGCAGCGTCGGGTCGAGCCGCCGGACCTCGCCGCTCACCGCCGGCACCAGGCTCATCGGGTCCTTCGAGGTGCGCAGGACGAGGTACATCGTGCCCGGCACGCCGCCCACCGCCTCCTGGGACTGCTCGTGGAGGAAGTACGCCTCCGTCCCCGTCTTCTGGTCGAGCCCGCCCTGCTTGACGTCGGCGATGACGCCGATGATGGTGAGCCACGGCAAGCGGTCTCCCACCCGGATGCGCCGGCCGATCGCGCTCTTGCCCGGATAGAACACCTTCGTCAGGGCCTGGTTGACGACGATGACGGGCGCCGACCCGCGGGCGTCCTGGGGCCCGAAGAGGCGCCCTTCGACCAGGCGGATGTCCATGGTGCTGAAGTAGTCACGGGTGACGAATTGCCAGTAGTCCACGTTCTGGTTCGGCGCGTCCTCGGTCTGTGGCAAGCCCTCGAAATCCATGTCGTTGGCGTTGACCGGCCGGTTCGGCGGCAGGCCCGACATGGCGGCGGCGCCCTCGACGCCCGGCAGGCTGGAGAGCTGGCCGACGAGCCGCTGGTAGAAAGTCGTCTGCTGCTCGGGCTTGGTGTAGGTCGCATCGGGCAGCGAGACCTGGACGGAGAGCAGGCCGTTTGGATTGAAGCCGGGATCGACGCCCTGGAGCAGCCAGAAGCTGCGGATCAGCAAGCCGCCGCCGATCACCAGCGTGGCGGCGAAGGCGATCTCGAGGACCACCAGCACGCGCCGCAGCCACTGGCGGCCGCTGCCCGCCGTGGTCCGCTGGCCCCCCTCCTTGAGGGAGGAGAAGAAGGTCCCCGCCCGGGCGTGGAGGGCCGGCGCCAAGCCGAAGAGCACGCCGGTCAGCAGGGAGACTCCGAGGGTGAAGAGCAGGCTCCGCGAGTCGAGGCCGATCTCGTCCACCCGCGGCAGGCTCTCCAGGTTGGCGGCCACGATGGCCTTGACGCCTCCATAGGCGAGGAGCAGGCCGAGGCCGCCGCCGAGCAGGGCGAGCACCAGGCTCTCGGTGAGGAACTGGCGCAGGAGGCGTCCGCGGGCGGCGCCGAGCGCCGTGCGGACGGCGATCTCCTTCTGCCGCGCCTCCGCCCGGGCCAGCAGGAGGTTGGCGACGTTGACGCAGGCGATCAGCAGCACGAGCCCCACCGCGCCCATCAGCAGACGGATCTTCGGCCGGACGCTGCCGACCAGATCCTCCAGCAGGGGTTGGACGACCAGGCGGTGCCGCTCAGGGTCGGGCGTGTGATCGTCCGGCAGCTCCCGCTGCCAGCGGGCGATCAGTCCGTCGATCTCGGACCGCGCCTGAGCGAGCGAGATATCCGGCTTGAGCCGGCCCACGAGATAGAGGAAGTGGCTGCCCCGGTTGCCCGGATTGGCGGGATCGAGGGCGAGAGGGATCCAGGCCTCGATCCGCTCGTTGCCGATGGTGAAGCCCGGCGGCATCACCCCGATCACCGTCCGGTCGCCGCCGTCCACCTTCACCCGCTGCCCGACGACCTTCGGGTCGGCCCCGAACGTGCTCCGCCAGAGGGAGTCGGAGAGCACCAGCACAGCCTCCGTGTTCGGCAGATCCTCGGCGGGCGAGTAGTAGCGGCCGAGCGCGGCGTCCACCCCGAGGGCACGGAACAGCCCGGCCGAGGCGAACGCGGCGTTGGCCCGCACCGGCTCGCCCTTGCCCGCGAGGTTGACGCCGCCGGTCGTGTAGGCGCCCAGGCTGTCGAAGCTCCGGTTCCAGTCGCGGTACTCCGTGAACTCGACCGGATCGACCCAGAAGCGGTCGAAGCCCAGGGTCGGGAACTGGCTGTAGACGATCATCAGCCGGTCCGAGTCGCGGTAGGGCAGCGGCTTGAGGAGCACCGAGTCGGCGACGCTGAAAATCGCGGCGTTGGCCCCGATCCCGAGCGCCAGGGTGACGGCGGCCAGCAGGGTGAAACCGGGGCTGCGGAGCAGCAGGCGGCAAGCGTAGCGGAAATCCTGGACCAGAGCCTTCATGCGGGACACCTCCCCTTCGGATCTGCCTTCTACGACAGATATCGTAGAGAGTTTCAGCGGCCGGGAAGCTTTTTCATCCGCAGCTTCTTCAGCACGGCCGTGAAGTCGGACGGCGGCGGCTCCTCGAAGCGGGTGGGCCGGCCGGTGCGCGGATGGGCGAATCCCAGGACGGTGGCGTGGAGCATGGGCCGGGGAGCGGGCAGGAGGGGGCCGCGCCAGTCGCGGATGTAGACCGTCTCTCCCAGCAGCGGGTGCCCGGCCTCGGCGAGGTGGATGCGGATCTGATGCTGGCGTCCCGTCTCCAGCTCACAGACGACGAGGGTCGCGCCCGGCAGCCGCTCCTGCATCTGGACGCGGGTGATGGCTTCCCGGGCCTCCGGCGGAGCGGCCTCGCCGCGGGCGCGGCGGAAGACGCCCCAGGAGCCCCGCAGGCCGTCGCCCCGGTCGGCGACGAACTGTGTCTCGTAGACCGCGTCCCGCACCGCCCCGTGAGCGATGGCGAGGTAGCGCCGGGTGACGGTGTGGGCGGCGAGCTGCTCCTGCAAGTTGCGCTGGGCCGCGATGGTACGGGCGAAGACGACCAGCCCCGAGGTCTCCTTGTCCAGGCGCTGGACGGTGCGCAGGGTGGGGCTCGCCCCCTTGCCCCGGCCCGCCTCGATGCGCCGGATGGCGACCCGGGCGAGAGCGAGAAGGGTGTCGCGGTCGTCGCGCTCGAAGGGGACGGTGAGGATGCCGGCGGGCTTGCGGACCACGGCCACCTCGGCATCCAGATGGACCACCAGCTCGGTGAGGGCCTGTTCCCGCCGGCCGGGGCCGCCGGGCCGCAGCGCCACCCGTTCCCCCGCGCTCATGCGGCGCGCCGGGTCCAGGGCGACCTCGCCGTCCACGAAGACGCGTCCCTCCGAGCACAGCTCCTTGGCCTTGCTCCAGGAGGTGCCGGGCAGCAATTCGCGCACGAGCGCGGCGACGGTGAGCCCCGTCTGCGCTTCGGAGACCGTCATGGAAGCTTCGGGCCGAGCCTGCCGGGAGGAGTCCTGATTCTTCAAGCGGGCCAGTGTACAGGAGCTTGGGGTCCGCCGCTGAAACCCGGACCCCGCCGGCGCCGTATTACCAGCATGGCCATGGCCGAACTGCTCGTGGGTCTGCTGGACCTTGTCGGAACCGTCTGGGAGGCGGTGCTGCCCGACTCCCGGGACATTCGGGAACGGAAGGCTGAGAAGCTCAGGAACATGAAGCCTCACCCTTTCGACGCCCTCGACGAACGGCCGCCGGAGCCCCGCTATACTCCTCCCCCATGACGGAGATCCCCGACCTTCAAGCCCTCCGGGAGTCGATCGAGGAGATCGACCGCGAGATCCTCTCCCAGCTCCGCCGCCGGATGACCCTGGCGGAGCAGGTGGCGGCGGCGAAGCTGGGGATGGCCTATCCGTTCCGCGACGAGCCGCGGGAGGACCAAGTCATCCAGCGGGTGCGGCACGCGGCCGTCGAGCGGGGGATCGACGCCCATGAGGTCGAGCGTCTCTACCGGGTGATCATGGACATGTCGGTGGCCCACCAGAAAGCTCACGTGCGCTCGCTCGACTCGACGCCCCTGCGCGTCGCCTACCAGGGGGTCGAGGGGGCGTACAGCCATCTCACGGCCCAGCGCCGCTACGCCGGCCGGCCGGAGGGCGTGCTCCTCGAGGGCTTCGAGACCTTCCGCGCCGCCGCCGAAGCGGTGCGGGACGGCCTGGCGGACCGCGCCCTGCTGCCGATCGAGAACACGACCGCCGGCAGCATCAACGAGACCTACGACCTCCTCGCAGAAGGGGGCCTCACCATCACCGCCGAGGCGGTGAGCCGCATCGAGCACTGCCTGCTGGGGCTGCCGGGCGCCCGGGTCGAGGACCTGCGGGTCGTGCTGTCTCATCCCCAGGGTCTCCTGCAGTGCCAGGACTTCCTGCGCACCGTCCCCTGGGTTCGGCAGCAGACGGAATTCGACACCGCCGGCTCGGCCCGCAAGGTGCGGGAGCGCAACGATCCCACGGTGGCCGCCATCGCCGGCGAGCCGGCGGCCCGGGTGTACGGCCTGGAGGTGCTGCGGCGGGGCATCCAGTCGCAGGAGGGGAACTACACCCGCTTCGTCGAGCTGGCGCACGATGCCATCCCCTTCCCTCCCGAGACCCCGGCCAAGACCTCGCTCCTGCTGACGCTGCCCGACCGGGCCGGCGCCCTGGCCGAGGTGCTCGGCGTCTTCAGCCGGCGGGGCGTCAGCCTCGCCAAGCTGGAGTCCCGGCCGATCCCGGCGAGCCCCTGGCAGTACCGCTTCTATCTCGACCTGCACGGCAACGCCCACCGGGAGCCCGTCCGCGGCGCCCTGGAAGAGGTGCGGCCGCACACGGCCGAGGTGCGCGTGCTGGGGACGTATCCGGAGACCGACAGGGAGCCGGAGCCGTAGAGCCCGCCGCCCATCGATGTTTATCGATGGCACAAGTTCTGCTTTTCTCCCGTGCAGGGTTTTCTACGCCCAAGGAAATCGCCTGTGCCGAGATCTCGCGTCCTCGTCGTCGCCCCTCAACCGTTCTACGAGGACCGTGGAACGCCGATCGCCGTGTGTCAGCTCCTCCAGGCTCTGTCACAGCTCTCCTATGAGGTGGACGTGGTCACCTTCCCGCTGGGCCGGACGATCGACATCCCGCGGGTGCGGTATTTCCGCGCCTCGAATCCGTTCCATCTGCGGCGGGTGCCCGTCGGCTTCTCCATTGCCAAGCTGCTGCTCGACGTCACGCTGATCTCGGAGCTGTTCCGCCGGCTCTCCAAGGGCGGCTACTCGTGCATCCACGCCGTCGAGGAGGCGGCCTTCCCCTGCGTGCTGCTCGGCCAGCGGTTCCGGGTGCCGGTGATCTATGACATGCAGTCGAGCCTGCCGGACCAGCTCGCCCGCCATCTCGCCTTCCGCAGCGCGGCGGTGCAGTCGGCGCTGCTCCGCATGGAGCGCTGGCTCCTCCGCCACGCCGACTCGATCGTGAGCAGCGCGGGGCTCGCCCAGCGGGTGAGGGCTCTGGCGCCGGATGCCCGGCTGCGGGAATGGAAGTTCGCCAGCGCCCTGCCCTCGGCGACGCGGGAGGAGGCGGAGGCGCTGCGGCAGGACCTGGGCCTCGCCCCCGGCCGGCCGGTGGTGCTCTACTGCGGCACCTTCCAGGCATACCAGGGACTGTCCGAGCTCCTGGCCGCCATCCCCCACGTGCGGGCCGAGATGCCGGAAGTGGCCTTCGTGCTGGTTGGAGCGGACGAGACGGGAGGCACGACCGTGGGCCGCGCTCACGCCGACCTGGTGCGCGAAGGGGCCCTGAGAGTGGTGAAGCGCCAGCCGCGGGAGAAGATCCCCCTCTTCCTGGCCCTGGCCGACGTGCTGGTCTCGCCGCGGGCCTACGGGGACAACCTGCCGCTCAAGATCTTCGACTACCTCGCGGCGGGCAAGCCGATCGTGGCGACCGACATCCCGGCCCACCGGATCCTGCTCGACGACGAGAGCGCCCTGCTGACCGGCGCCTGGTCGCCGGAGCTGGCGAGCGGCATCGTGCGGCTGCTGCGCGACCGGCAGCTCGCGGCGCGGCTGGCCGCGGAGGCCCGGGCCCGCGCCGAGGAGAAATTCGGCTGGTTCCAGTACGTCCGCTCGGTCGACGAGCTGTACCGGGGGATCGAGGCTGGCTGAGGGGATCGGACCCTCACCCACCCAATATAGACCCTACCCGCCGCAGTGGGCGCTGCCGGCCAGCGTGTAGTTGCCGCCGGCGAAGTCCACCGCCGTGGCCTGCGAGACCGGCATGCCGCTGACGTTCAGGGCGAAGGTGCGAGCCTCCAGAGCCGGCAGGTCCTGGCCGGCGCCGATGCCGTCCGCCTGCGCGCCCGTCAGGGAGATGGTGATCGTGCCGTCCGCCGAGAAGCTGCCGGTGGCGTTGCCGAGGTCGGTCCCCTGGTTCAGGTTCGGCGGCGACACCTTGCCGTACTTGAACGACACCGTGCCGAGACCGGACGCCCGCATGACCACGTAGTTGCGGTCGTAGGTGGCGTCCGGCGCCGGACGGTTCCAGAGGATCATCCAGGCGCTGCCGGGGGTGAAGCTGGCGAGGCTGCCCACCTTGAGGGTGAAGACGATCTTCTGCGAGCTGCCGCCCGGCGGCTCGGCGACCGAGAGGGACTTGACGTCGAGGGCCGCCACGGGCACGTCGCCCGCGGGGTCGGCCGCCACCTGGGTGCCCGGCGCGGTGCACGACTGCGTCGCCGGCACCGCCTGGGTCGGGAACACCTCGCGGCAGGCCGGCCCCTCGCCCTGGCCGTTCACGGCCTTGACCCGGTAGGAGTATGTCGTGCCGGCCCGGGGGGTGTCGTCATAGGAGTGGACATCGGCGCCGACGCTGGCGAACTGCTCGAAGGCGCCGCCCGCGGCCCGCCGGGAGAGGCGGTACTCGAGGATCGGCGAGCCGTGGTCGTCCGGCGTCGACCAGGTGAGGTGGACGGTGCCGTTGGCCTGGGCCGCTTCGACGGCGGGGGCCGCCGGCAGGCCGACGGGCAGGTCGTAGCCGGCGTAGAGCCCCTTGCCGCTCGACTGCCGGGCGATGGTCGCCAGAGCCGTGCCGCTGTTGGTACCGCCGTTGACGCAGCCGCCCACGCAGCCGTCAGCGAAGCCCACCAGCACCCGGCCCTGGGCGTCGGCCACCACGTCCATGAAGTCGAGGAGGTTACGGGTGCTGCCGCAGGTCGTGCCGCTGCTGCAGATGGTGCCGCGCTGCACCGGGTCGCCCGGCGTGGCGTTGGCCGTCACCCAGGTCGCGCCGCCGTCATAGGTGTGGGCCACGTAGAGGTGCCAGACGGCCGGGGCGTTGGGGTCGTCGCCGCCCAGGTCGCCGCCCGTCGTGGTGCCCAGGAAGGCGAACGCCGCCCGGTCCGGATCGCCCGCCACCACCACCGGGAAGGCGATGTTCTGGAGGCCGTGCTGCACGCCGACGTCCACGATGTGGGCCCAGGTGTCGCCGCCGTCCAGCGAGACGGCGACCTTCGGATGGCCGTCGCCGTCCTCATAGCCGAAGTAGACGGTGCCGTCGGTGGCGATGCCGACCGAGGGATCCCACTCGCCGCCGGAGCTCCCCGGCACTTCCTTGACCGCCCAGGTGAGGCCGTTGTCGCGCGACACGGCGAAGCCCTGCCCGCCGCCGCAGCTCTTGTTGGGGACATAGGCCGTGCCGTCCGGCCCCACCTTGACGTGGCCATGGAGGCCGCCGCACTGGGTGATGTTGTAGATCGGCACCGCCGGCCCGAAGGTCGTGCCGCCGTCCAGGCTCGTGGCGCACTGCGCCATGGCGATATCCTGGGAGCAGTAGTAGACGATGTGGGGATAGGACGTCAAAGGCTGCAGCAGGCCCGGGGCGAAGGGGCCGCCGCCGATGCTCTGGTGATCGACGCCGGAGTTGATGCCGGCGCCCTGGCTCGGCAGCCAGGTCAGGCCGTCGTTGTCCGACCAGGCCATCAGGCTGACCTTGGTGGGCAGGAGCTGGGAGACGAAAGTGCGGCCCAGCGCCTGGTCCGTGAACAGGATCGGGTCGAAGGTCACCTGGGAGGTCAGCAGGGCGCTGCGGTCCTGCCAGTTCGCCGTCGCCGGCGAGGTGCAGTCGTTGAAGTCGACCTTCAGGGTCTCGGTGCCCGCGATGTACATCACCGATCCCGTGCGCTCGTTGACGCCCAGGGTCGGCTCGCCGGCGCTCTGCCCCTTGCCGTTCGGCGGCGTGTAGCTGGCGTAGCGCGGCGGCGTCTCCTTGGAGGGCGCCGGCGGCGGCGCGAGCTGGGTGATCTTGGCGCTGCCCGCGTAGGCCGTCAGCGCGGCGTAGGGCGAGGCGCTCACCGTGTAGGTGCCGGCCGCGGGATTGTTGAGCACCACCGTCTCCGCCTGGCCGGGGCCGTTGCCGGAGCTCGCCGCCAGCGCGCCATCGGGACCGTAGACCTCGAGGTCGTAGTCGTCGGTCGCCTGCAGAGCCAGCTTGATTTCAACCTTGAAACCGTAAGACGGAGGAACGATGGTCAGTTTGTAATTGTCACAACTCGTGTTGCTGGGACTGCCGCAGGTGGCCGCGGCGGTCGGGACGCCGGGGCCTCCCGTCCACGCCGCCTGGGACGCGGACTCGGAAACGGTCCCGGAGGCCGGAGTGGCCGCCCAGGCGGAGGCACAGAGGAGAGCCGCGCCAGCAGCCGACGCGAGAATGCGCGATGCTCTCCGGGAAAGCTTGACGTTCATGATGGTCTCCTCTCACCCTTTAATTGATTTTTCGAAGATGGCGGGGAGCATCAGCTCCCCCTTCGAGGTTTTTGCAGGAGTCATGCCAGTAGTGCCACTATCGAGACTTGAGAAACCGGCGATCGGGGCTCCGCGCCTCTGCTACAGTTTCCAGTCCCGACCGTGGAGACCTCTCATGACCTATCGCGTCCGTCCTCTGAGCCTGCTGCTCCTCCTCGCCCTGCTGCTCGCCTCCGGAGCGGCCGCGCAGATTACCCCGCCCGTCGATCCGGACGACGAGGAGGCCGCCAAGGCTTCCGAGGCTCCGCTCCCTCCGCCCAACGCGGCGGACGTGGAGGCCCTGGCGAAGCTGAAGACCCGGGCCGAGCTCTCCGGCTTCGAGGCGACCGGCAGCTACGACGAGACGATCGACTTCATCAAGAAGCTCCAGGCCCACTTCCCCCAGATGTACCTCGGCTTCTACGGCAGCTCGGGCCAGGGGCGGCCGCTGCCGTTCGTGGTGGTCTCCAGGGAGAAGGCGTTCACCGGCCGCAGGGCGCAGAAGCTGCCGAAGCCCATCGTGCTGATCCAGAACGGCATCCACGCCGGCGAGATCGACGGCAAGGACGCTTCGCTGATGCTCCTGCGCGACATGGCGGCGGGACGGCACCGGGAGATCCTGGACAAGGTGACGCTGGTCGTGCTGCCGATCTACAACGTCGACGGGCACGCGCGGGTCTCGCCGTACAACCGCCCCAACCAGGACGGGCCGCGGCAGGGCATGGGCTTCCGCACCACCGCCGGCGGGCTCGACCTCAACCGCGACCACCTGAAGCTCGCCTCCGAGGAGGCGCGCTCGCTGGTCGCCCTGGTCAACGCCTGGCGCCCCCACCTGCACGTGGACAACCACGTCACCGACGGCGTCGACCACGACTGGGTGCTGACCTGGGCGTGGTCCGAGGCGCCCCAGGCGCCCGCGCCGGTCGACGCCTGGATGCGTGCCCACTTCCCGGCGGTGCTCGCGGCCACGGCCAAAGCGGGCTTCAAGAACGGCCCCTACGTGGACCTGGTCGACCGGAACGATCCCGCCAAGGGGTTCAGCTCCTGGGTGGGCCAGCCCCGCTACTCCTCCGGCTACTTCCCGCTGCGCAACCGGCCGTCGATCCTCGTCGAGACGCACTCCTACAAGCCCTACAAGCAGCGGGTGCTGGCGACCCACGGCTTCCTGGTCTCCCTGCTCGACGAGATCGCCCGCGACCCGGAGGCGCTCACCCGCGCCGTGGCGGAGGCCGAGGCGGCGACGGTCGCCAAGGGCAAGCCGGACGCCCCGCCGTCCGACGTGGTGGTGAGCTACGAGCAGAGCGAGCAGTCGGACCCGATCCGCTTCCCCGTCTACGCCGGCGATACCAGGACCTCCGCCGTCAGCGGCCAGCCGCTGCTCCTCTTCCGCCGCGGCGAGGTGCGGGAGATCGAGGTTCCCTGGTACCACAAGCCGAAGGCCGCGGCGGCCGTCCCCCGGCCCCGGGGCTACCTGGTGCTCCCCGGCTGGCCGCAGATCGAGGAGCGGCTGCGCGGCCACGGCCTGCGGGCCGAGAAGCTCACCAAGCCGGTCGAGGTCGAGGTGGAGACGATGCGGGTCGCGCAGCCGGTGCCGGCGCCGGCCAGCTACCAGGGGCTGACGCGGGTCTCGGCCAACGCCGTGCGGGCCGTCGAGCGGCGCAGGATCCCGGCGGGAGCCCTATGGGTGCCGGCCGACCAGCCGGACTTCGAGGTGGCGGTGCAGCTCCTCGAGCCCGGAGCCCCCGACTCGCTGCTCTCCTGGGGCCTGCTCTCCACCGTCTTCGAGGGCAAGGAGTACATCGACCCGCGGGTGCTCGAAGGGCTCGCGGCCGAGATGCTGAAGGACCCCAAGACCGCCGCCGAGTGGCAGACCGCCCTCCAGGACGAGAAGCTCGCCGCCGACGGCAACGCCCGCTACGAGTGGTGGTACCGCCGCACGCCCTACTGGGACGAGACGATCGGCCTCCTCCCCTATTTCCGTGCCTTACGGGTCCCTACCCTGGAGACCCGGCCCTGGCATTAGGCGGGGCGCAGAGGCCTCCGTGGCACGGGACATGCTAGACCTATAGCCGAGGCTGAATCCCTCACTGGGAGATGTTGTCCTCCAAAGGGCTCATCCGGATGTCCGATCATCAAGGCAGCTTTTTTCGATTCTTACTGGCCGCCAAGAGGAACCTTCAACATGTCAGATCCCGGAAGCCAGGAACAGCAGGATTGGCTTCGTGTCGCGTTGGACAAGATCGGTGACGCCGTCGTCACCACGGACGCACAAGGCCGCGTCACGTTCATGAACCCGGCCGCCGAACGCCTGACCGGCCTGGGATTGGGCTCGGCGTACGGCCGTTCCTTCAAGGAAGTCCTTCATCTCCTCGACGAGACGACCCGCCAGCCGGCCGAGATCCCCCTCAGCCGGCCCGCGAACGGCCAGGCGCCGGCGAGCGCGGCGCTCTACCATGCCCTCCTCGCGGGAGCCGGCGGCGAGCGGCGGATCGAGACGGCGGTGGAGTCCCTGCGCGACGACGACCGGATCTTCACCGGCGCCGTGATGGTGCTGCGCGACGTCACGGACCGCACCCAGGCCGAGCGGGCCCTGAGGAAGAGCGAAGAGCGCTACCGCGCCTTCATCGAGCAGAGCTCGGAGGGCATCTGGCGCTTCGAGGTGGAGCCGCCGGTGCCGGTCGACCTGCCGGACGACGAGCAGGTCGACCTCTTCTTCCGCCATGCCGTGCTCGCCGAGTGCAACCTCGTGATGGCGCGGATGTACGGGCTGGAGTCCGAGGCGGAGATCCTGGGCGCCCGCCTCGGCCAGTTCCTCCCCGCGACGGACGCGCACAACCTCAAGTACCTCCGCAGCTTCATCATGTCCGGGTACCGGCTGACCGGCGCCGAGTCCCACGAGGTGGACGCGGAGGGCAATCCCAAGGTCTTCCTCAACAACCTGATGGGCGTGGTCGAGGACGGCCGGCTCGTCCGCGTCTGGGGCACGCAGCTCGACATCACCGAGCAGAAGCGCCTGGAGGAGGAGCTGCGCCGGCGCGCCGAGGAGCTGGTGGGCGCGGACCGCCGTAAGGACCAGTTCCTGGCCATGCTCGCCCATGAGCTGCGCAACCCGCTGGCCCCCATCCGCAACGCCGTCGAGCTGATGCGCCAGGTCGAGACGGCCGATCCCACCTTCAAGCCTTCGCGCGAGATGGTGGAGCGCCAGGTCAAGCACCTGGCCCGGCTGGTGGACGACCTGCTGGACGTCTCCCGCATCAACCAGGGGAGCATCCGGCTGCGCAAGGAGCTGGTGAGCCTGGACACCGTCCTCCAGCGGGCGGTCGAGGGGACCCGCCCCCTGATCGAGAGCCGCGGCCACGAGCTGTCGGTCGAGCTGCCGGCCGAGACCGTCCGGCTGGAGGCGGACCCCACCCGGATCGAGCAGGTGATCTCGAACCTCCTCAACAACGCCGCCAAGTACACCATGCCGGGCGGCCGCGTCTGGGTCTCGGCGGCCCGCGAGGGGGACGAGGCCGTGATCAGGGTCCGCGACAGCGGCATCGGCGTGCCGCCCGACGTGCTCGACCGCGTGTTCGAGCCGTTCGTGCAATCGGACGGCTCGCTGGCCCGCTCGGACGGCGGCCTCGGCGTCGGCCTCACCCTGGTGCGCAGCCTGGTGGAGATGCACGGCGGCCAGGTGTCGGCCTCCAGCCCCGGCCTCGGCCAGGGCAGCGAGTTCGTCATCCGCCTGCCGGCCCGGCCCGCCGCCGACGCCGCCCTGCCGGCCGCCGAGCCCGCCATATCCGCCGCCGGCCGGCCCTTGAGGGTGCTGGTCGTCGAGGACAACATCGACGCCGCCGAGAGCCTCGCCACCCTTCTCCGGCTCTGGAACCACGACGTCCACGTGGTGCACGACGGCCGCACCGCCATCGAGGAGGCGCG